>Ga0118677_10002253_pt1 | contig 39125 bp, 18 predicted proteins | sample AliMusrvi5mmetaG_FD_86154 | JGI IMG/M metagenome (GOLD analysis project Ga0118677, IMG submission 86154) | reverse complement strand
ATAAAGACTCCGATCAAAAGCGAGAGAAGCACTGCACGGGGGAGGTCTCTCTGGGGATTGGTACTCTCCCCGCCCCACTCCACTGCTTGTTCGAAGCCGAGGAAGGAAAAGACGATTCCTCCCAGGGGAATGGTGAGCAGAATCGCCTTAAACCCACCAGCGCTAAATCCATGAGAGACCGACGCAAAGAATCCGCCGCCGCCCGTGATGTTCGCACCATGAAACTGGGTAAGCAGCAAGATCACAATCGTGAGTGTCGGAATCGCCACTTTCCACACCGTGATTCCTGAGTTGACCTTGGAGAGCCATCGAATGCCGACCAAGTTCAATGTCGTAAAACAAACCATGAGCACAATCGCCACGACATAACCAGGACCATTCAGCGTTCCTGTGGCTCCGTTGTAGAGGCCCGAAGCCCATGAAATCGACGACGTGTACTGAATCGCCGCGAGTACTTCAATGGGTGCAACCGATGCGGCTTGCACATAGGAAAACCAACCGAATGACTGTCCAGCAAGTGTTCCGAAGGCAAAATGTGGATACCGACTCGCTCCTCCTGCCATGGAGAACATGCCGCCTAGTTCGGCATAAACCAGGGCAATGAACGCAACAATGATTGCGGCCATTACCCAAGAGATCAGCGCTGACGGTCCCGCGAGTGAGGTGGCGATCAAGGCACTGAAGAGCCAGCCCGAGCCAATCACCGATCCGGTAGACGACCACAGCAAGCCGAGAAAGCCAACCTCTCGCTTGAGTGCCACAGGTTGTTGCTTCTCAGTTCTCATCTTTTCCTCTTCGAAGATTCACAGTGCTTACTCGCTGAAGCGACCGTTGCCAAAGTAGCACTCACCAACATTGCCCTTGGTTTCTTGGGGTCTCGGCTAAGGTCCCAAATGTGCCTCACCACAGACACCAGCAAGTGAACTGCTAGCAGTTCGATGGGTGCAGTCCTCGCAGGTTTCTTCACGGGACTTTCTCTCATTGTCGCAATTGGCGCGCAAAATGCCTATCTTCTCCGATTAGGCCTCACTCGACGCTACGTCGGGGTTGCTATGACCATCTGCGTCGCTTCCGACGTCGCACTGATCCTGTTAGGCACCGCTGGCGTAGGGGTTGTTGTTCGGTCGTATCCGAGCATGCTGAACATTTTGAAATGGGTTGGCGTTGCCTACCTTGTCGGCTTTGCGCTTTATTCCTTTTATAAGGCCAGTAAACGAGAAGTGCTGCTTCCCTCCGAGAGCCAGCCCCCGCCGCCCGCCGGCGTGGGATAAAATTCTCGCGCGCATGAATGTCAACGCCGGATTTGGCAACGCTTTCGTGGCTATTTCCAGTACCGTGCTGAATCGGTACGCGCAAACGCTGGCGATGACGCCTTTCGGCTTCGGAGTACTGGCGGCATTACCTTTCCTCACCGCACTGGCACAAATACCCGGGAGCTTTGTTGTCGAGCGCTTTGGCCACCGACGCGCGCTGGTCATCGTAGCCATTCTCGTCCATCGTGCGCTCTGGTTAGCAATCGCGGCGATTCCCTGGGTGCTCCCGCATGCCTGGTGGTGGTTAGGCTTGCTGGCCCTCGTTGCGCTGTCCAACACCGCCCTCCATGCGGGAACACCGGCTATTACCAGTTGGATAGCCGATCTGGTGCCATCGCGCTTACGCGGGCGCTACTTCTCGTTGCGCGGACAAATCGCGCGCCTCATTAACGTGCCATTGTGCCTGGGAATCGGCTGGGCGATGGACCATGCTAAATTTCAAGGTACCGGGATGCTGCTGCAGACACTCAGCGTGATGCTGGCGATCGCCGCACTCCTGGGGATGCTGGACGGCCTGCTCTGTTTCACACTGCCTGACCTCTGGAGCCGCCCGCGGGAGCGCGGGCTCCACTTCCGCGATATTGTCTTCAAACCCCTGGAAGATCGCAATTTCCGCTTCTTCCTCGGTTACACCGGCTTTATGACCTTTGCCACCGCGTTCGTAGGCCCGTTTGTCTGGCTGTACCTGACGGATGTAGTGCGGGAGTCAAACGCGGAAGCGGTCTTTATGACCATGGTCGGCACGGCCGTCGTCAGTTTAATCGGGATGCGCTACTGGGGCAGCGTCGTTGACCGCTGGGGGTATAAGCGGGTGATGCTCATCGCCGGATTGCTGATCATCAATGGCGCCACTGCCTGGTTAGCGGTCACACCGGGTACGAAATGGATCGGCTACCTGCCGGCATTGATCAGTGCCTTTGCCTGGCCGGGCATCGAACTGGCCTCCGGCAATATTCTCTACGCGCTCTCCGAGACCCGCCGCGACGGATCCGGTTTGGGCAGTGCCTATGTGGCGTTCAATAGTGCCGTGGTCGCGGCGACCGGCACGCTCAGCGGCTTGCTCTGTGGGTGGGTCGCGGAACTGCTCAAGGCCTGGCAGACGACCGTCTTCGGCTATCCTGTCACCTTTCACGCGGTCCTGTTCTTCTTCTCCGCCATCTTTCGCGTGATTGCCTTGTGCTGGATCCTTGGTCTGCGCGATGACCGGCGGGAAACTGGGGAGCACGTGCTGACCGAAACGGCCTCGCCATCACCCGCGTAGCTCTCCACACCGCCGCGACTACAGGTTGATTGACTCCCGCAGGAATCGCTCCGTCACATAGCGAAGATGCTGCTATCCCGCGTTATTCGTGAAGCGAATAAAGCTCTGGCTAACCGAAGCATTATTCATGCGTTTATATATGATTCGGGCTATCCCAACAGGAGGTGGTACACATGGGTCGACTCTGCTTGAACGGTCTTTTCATGCTGGTGCTCGCGCTAGGAGGGTGGGCGCAGGCAGCGCCGTTTACCGTTACGGATGATTTTTCCCGGTATCCCGCGGAGAGTGATGGGTCGCCTGCATGGACCACCGGCGGCATCGATTGGTCGATAAACGCCAAAAACTTCGTATGCCAGGAAAAAGGACGCGATAACGCCCTGGTCACCACGGCGCCCAGCGGGAAACAGGTCGTCGTGCAGGCGAACCTCATCTTGCGCAACACCACGAATACCGGATGGAAAATCGCCGGATTACTGATCCAGCAGGATGCGCGCAATTACTGGCACCTGGCCTTTTGCGAATCGCCGGATGGGGATGGCAAGCATCATTTCGTCGAATTGACCGAGATGCTCGACGGCGGTTGGCTGGCCCAATTCCAGCCGGCGACGAAACTCAACCAGACCAGTTCGACCGGCAGTGATTTCAACTGGAAGTATGACCACCCTTATCGTCTACGCCTGGAACTCACGCCGGCGGGGATCGCCGGCACAGTGGCGGAACTTGACGGCGCCCTATGCACCGAGTTGCGCTACACCTTTACCACCCGCGCCGTGACCAGCGGGCAACCAGGGCTGGACGTCGGTGGCATGCATACAGAGTTTTCTTCCTTCTCCACCACTGTCGCCCAGCCGACACCCCCCCCGGCGAAAGTCGGGCGACCGCCGTATATCAGCCACGGCTACGCGGCGATCACCAGCAAAGCCACCGGGTTTTTTTATACGGAAAAACGCGGCGACATCTGGTGGATGATTGATCCGACGGGAAAAGCGACCCTCGCCTATGGCGCCGACCATGTGAACTATAATGCGCACTGGTGCGAGAAACTTGGTTACGCTCCGTACCATCGGAATGTCGAACTACAGTATGGAAACGAAGAGAAATGGGCGGCGACCGCGGTGGACCGGCTGTCTGCCTGGGGCTTCACCAGCCTGGGGGTCGGAACCTCGCCTGGTGTGCGCTATCGCAATCTTCCGCACTATGAATTGCTGGGCATGGGCACCGAATTTACCGCCTACGACAGCATCACCCCGCGCACCACGTGGACTGGATTTCCCAATGTCTTCAGCCCGCGTTTTGCGCTCTTCTGCGAAAAAATGGCGCGACAGCGTTGCGCCCCCTATATTGACGACCCCTGGCTGGTCGGCTACTTCATCGATAATGAACTCGAATGGAGCGCCTGGACGGGTGGCGGGCTGGTGGTGGATACCATGAAGCAGCCCGCGGAGAACAGTGCAAAGCGCGTGTTGATCACCCTCTTTAAAGAGCGTCACGCGACGGTGGCGGATTTCAACGCGACATGGGGCGCCGCGCTGGTACACTGGGACGACCTGCCGGCGTTGACAGTACTCCCACGCGCCGTGACCCCCGCTGCTGTAGAAGATGAGCGCCTGTTCACGCGTCTGGTCGCTGAACGCTACTTCGCCGTGACCAGTGCCGCGATCCGCAAAGCCGACCCTCACCATATGGTCATGGGGTGCCGTTTCGCCGGTTGGGTGCCGGATGTGCTGGACATTGCCGGCAAATATTGCGACGTCCACAGCGTTAACTGTTATCGGAAACTCGACTTGCACACCGGAGCGCTGGTAGATGGGTATCCCGCGGAGTTGGAAGGCTGGTATGCGAAATCGAACAAACCCTTCATTATCACGGAATGGAGTTTCCCCGCTCTTGATGTCGGCCTGCCGTGCCTGCATGGGGCGGGACAGCGCGTGCCCACCCAAGCCGACCGGGCCTTCGCCTTCACCGCATTCCAAAAGTTCCTGATTACCACCCCCTATGTGGTCGGCTCCAACTTCTTCATGTGGGCCGATGAGCCGGCGCTGGGCATCTCCAGCGTCTTCCCGGAAGACTCCAACTACGGACTGGTCAATGAGCACGACGCACCGTATCAACTCCTGACCGACGCCGCGACGAAGTTGCATGCCGTGGCCTATGACCTGCATAACAGGCATACGGCGGATTTTTCGGTGCAACCACTACCTCACGGCACATTCACAGTGAAGAATAACGGCGGCGCCGCCGGCGCCTGCACGGTCACACAATGGGCGGACGGCGTGCGCCTTCAACAAACGGCCATTACCCTGGAGGCCGGCGCCGTACGTGACTTCACCATTCCGGGAACCATTCTGGCCAAACCGGGAGGGCACTTTCTGGTCTGTCAGGCAGCACCCACCAATCCGCTGCTTGTACGCGACCCGCAACACACCTGGGCCACACAGACCTGCTACACCCCGGGCGTCCCGTGGGCGACCGGCACGATGGCACGCGTACCGGTACTCGTCAGCAATCCGACCCCGGTCGCACAAGCCCAGGTCGTGATTGAAACACCGGTGCCGGTATTTCCCGGTGATGGGAAGCGGTCCCCGATCGCCATGCGCGCTGTTGGTACGGATGGCGCGCCGACGCCGTGCCAGTTGGATACGCTGCCAGATGGTCCCGTCGTCGCAGTGCAGGTGGGTGATCTCCCCCCCTGGGGTTGCCGCACCATCTTCCTGACCCCGGGTACTCCCGCGGACATAACGCCGGCGGTGGCCTACCTGGAAAAAGACGGCGGGTTCACCGCGAATAACGGGGTGCTGACGCTTGCGCACCTGAACGCGGACAGCCCCAACATTTTCGACCGCATTGCGCTGAATGGGGTCGAGATGGGCAAGTTCCACCCGGTGCTCTGGCAATTCACCGACCAGAATGCCTGGGTTTCCCCCACCACTATCCAAGGCGTCCGCGTCCATACCGGGCCGGTACGCCTGGTACTGGAGGTCACCACGGCATTCACCGCGGCCAATCTGCAGGCGCCGAATCGCCTCAGCAATTTCCAAATGCAGTATCGCATCATCATCGAACCAAACCGACCCTGGTTCTCCAGCCGCCTGCTCTGGTTGGCCAATATTGATACCCAGGCGTTGAAAATGAATGGCTACTACCATTACCTGATCTCAAATATCGCCGGCGATGCCCTCCACGACGAAGCCCACGAAACATTCTGGTCGAACACAGCTGCCGGCTATAACCTGGGCATCGTCGCCGACTCGCCGTCCGTGACCGTCAACTACTGGAAAGATAACCAGGGGAACGAACACCCCGATGCATTACGCACGCTCAAGTTGACCCTGCAACCCGGCGAACGCTACACCCACCGTGAACCGCTGGCTTATATCCTCGCCGGCACAACGAAAGAATGGCCGGGATTACTCCGCACGCGCGAGTTCTCCAGTGCGCTTGCCAGCCTGCCGTTTGCCGTGGAGACCAAGTAGGTCTGGTTATCCAAGGTACGGAAGCGAGGAATCACTTGTTGTTGCGATATCGATCGCATCCCTGATTCGTCATCTTTGCCACGACTAACGAATCACGACAAATGAGCGATGAAGAGGATGAAGAGGATGAAGATGCCTCTCGACAACCCTTTCCTAACCTGCTATGCTGCTGACGCCAAATCAACCGTATCGAGGTAATATCATGTCTGATCAATTACGTGACTGGGAAAATCCGTTGTTACTGCAGCGCGGACGCGAAGCGGCGCGCGCGGCGTTGATTCCGTTCGCGGATGAAGCGGGAGCGCTTACCGGGGCTCCGGGCGCGTCGCCCTTCTATCGCTGCCTGAACGGTCTATGGGATTTCGCCTATGTGGAGAGCCCGGAAGAGGCGCCGGAGGCCTTCTATCGCCCCGAAACGAACACCGAGGGATGGGCGCAACTCCCGGTGCCGGGCAACTGGCAAATGCACGGATTTGGCCGTCCATTATATGTGAACCTGCTCTACCCCTTCCCGGTCAACGTACCCTATGTGCCGCGTGAAAACCCGACCGGATGCTACCGTCGTCAGTTCACACTGCCCGCAGGATGGGACGATAAACAAATCTTTCTCCGTTTCGCCGGGGTCAATTCCGCCTTTTATGTATGGGTGAACGGCGAGATGGTGGGCTACAGTCAGGGACCGCACCTGCCGTCCGAATTCAACATCACCCGCTTCGTGCATGCCGGCGAAAATCTGTTGGCGGTGCAGGTTATGCAATACAGCGATGGCAGCTATATGGAAGACCAGGACTACTGGCGGTTGAGCGGCATCTTCCGCAATGTCGCGTTACTCGCGACCCCGCCGGTACACGTCCGCGATATTCGCGTGCGTACCACGTTCGATGCCGCCTATCGCGATGCCGACCTGGATGTGCGCCTGTGGCTCAAAAATGACGGCAACACGAACGGCGCCTATGCGCTGCGTGTTCGCCTGCGTGATGATGCCGGAGCAGAGGTGCGTAGTTGGATGCTGCCGGCCCCGGCACCGACAGCGGGCAGCGAAACGACCGTTGACCTGACCGAACGCCTGACTGCCCCGCGCCAGTGGTCCGCGGAAGATCCGTATCTGTATACCCTCACCGTCGAATTACTCGACGCCACGGGTACGGTGTTGGAAGTGCAGCGGGTCAATGTGGGATTTCGCCAGATCGAAGTGAAGGATTTCGCGTTACTGATCAATGGACGACCGGTCAAGCTGCGCGGCGCCAACCGGCATGAGATTCACCCTGATTTGGGCCAGGCGATCAATTATGATTCCATGGTGCAGGACGCCGCACTGATGAAACAGTACAACCTGAACTGTGTGCGCACGTCCCATTACAGCAACGACCCGCGGTGGTTTGACCTGTGTGACCGCTATGGCATCTACGTGATCGACGAAGCTGACCTGGAATGCCACGGCTTTTGCCTGACCGGCAACTGGAACGAAATCAGCGATGCCCCGGATTGGAAGGACGCGTATGTCGACCGCGCGGTGCGCATGGTGGAACGCGACAAGAATCATCCCAGCATCATCTGGTGGTCGTTGGGGAATGAATCCGGATACGGCGCCAACCATTTCGCGATGATCGACGCGATGAAGAGTCTGGACCCCACGCGCATGGTGCATTATGAAGGCGCGGCCTGTGCGCAGGGTGGTGAAGACCAACCGTACCCCGCGGGGCCGGACATGGTGAGTTATATGTATCCCTCGGTGGAATACATGGAAAAACTCGGGCAGCAAACCGATGATCCGCGTCCGGTCTATATGTGCGAATACCTGCACGCCATGGGCAACGGTTGCGGCGACTACAAAGAGTACTGGGATTTGATCTATCGCTATCCGCGTCTTATTGGCGGATGCATCTGGCAGTGGGTGGACCATGGACTGCGCCGATGGACGGACGACCAGATGTGGTTCGCCTACGGCGGCGACTATGGCGACGAACCGAATGACGGCAACTTCTGCATCGGCGGATTAGTCTCGCCGGACCGCGAAGTGCACAGCAGCCTGATCGAATACAAAACCGTGCTGCAACCGGTCGAGTTCGTCGGTGGTGATCTGGCCAACGGACGCCTCAACCTGCGCAACCGATTCGACCACAGCACCCTGAATACACTGGACTGTCACTGGTCCGTGGTCTGCGAAGGCCGCGTGCTTCAGGAAGGCCGCCTGGAGCTGCCGGCCCTCGCGCCGTGGGAGACGGCGGAGATTGCTGTCCCCTATTCCCTTCCGACGCCGACACCAGGGGCCGAGTTTCTGTTGAATCTCAGCTTCACGCGCACCACCAGCACGCCCTGGGCCGCGGCGGGTTTCGAAACAGCGTTCATCCAAACGCCATTACCGGTAGCCGTGCTCCCGACACCCGCGCTCCACCTGCACACCTTGCCCGCATTAACGGTACGGGAATCAACCGGCGCCTTCTACTTCAGCGGGGAAGATTTCCAAATGGAATTCAACACCCGCGCCGGGACCCTTGACTGCTGGCAACATGCCGGCCTCGATCTGGTGTGCGAAGGACCGCGTGTGCAACTCTGGCGCGCTCCGGTGGATAACGAGGTGCATCAGGCTACCGAGTGGCGCAAATCCGGCTATCACCGCCTGCTGTGGGAAACGCACACAGCGCGCCTGACGGAGATCCGCGATACGGCCGCTGTCCTGGAGTTACACGGTTTGCTGGCCGCCTACGGTAACAAGGCGCGTTTCCATATCGACCAGCGATGGACGATCTATGGCAGCGGCGACATTCTGCTGGCCACTACAGTGACTCCTGATGTGCCGGAAGGCTTCCCCACCCTTCCACGCCTCGGACTCGAACTGGTGCTGCCGGACGCCAATGAGCAATTCTCCTGGTATGGCCTGGGACCACATGAATGCTATCCCGATCGCTGTGAGAGCGGGCGGCTGGATATTTACCGCAGTACGGTCACCGAGGAATTCGTCTCTTATGTCACCCCACAATTTCATGGAGTGAAACTGAATTCGCGCTGGGCCACCCTGACCAACTTGCGCGGCCAGGGGCTGTTCATCTGCGGCGCCCCACTCATTCATGTCAGCGCCTCGCATTACACCCAGGCTAACCTGGAGCAGGCGAAGCATATGCATGAACTGACGCCCACGGCGACGACCATCGTGCAACTCGACCATGCCCTCAACGGCGTAGGTAATGGGTCACTTGGCCCGGCAACACTCGCGCATTATCGTATCCCACTCGCACCCACGACCTTCAGCGTGCGCCTGGCTCCAGCCAGCCTGGAGCGCCTGCCGGCAATATTGCAAGCCCGCCGGGCGCCGGAAATGCTGGGGTAACCCATCCGGCTGCTGGTGAACCCACAAGAGAGCCTCCCGAGGAAATCGCAACTTTCCACGGGAGGCTCTAACCTGCATTATTCATAACATTTCGAATAATGCCACAGTTAGCCCGACAGTCAATCACTTCATGAATAATTCGGGATAAATATGTGTGTTTATTTCGTTCGCGACGGCAGGCGATTGGACGCGGTGATCTGTTCCGCATAGACGCCAACTACCGCAGCGACGTTATCCGGCCAAGCTGGCGCGGCATGCGTCACCTCGGACAGCAGGCGGAGCAAAACCCGCACCTTCATCGTGTAGACCGCGCTGTCATCCGGAGTATGACGCGGCGTAACCAGACTGCGCACCTGCCTTCCGGCGGCTGCCAGACTCATTTGTGCCTGCCGGCGCGCTGCAGCATTCGGCATGGGCGCTTGCAACGCCGTGATCACCTTAGTCAGCATATCCTCGCAGAACGCGGCATTCTCATTTTTGGTATCCTCCAGGGGAAGAATCCAGAAGAGCGCGTGATCGATGGCAAACCGCGTGGCGGCAAGATTCTCCAGGATGTGCCGGATTTTTAGATACTGATTTCGTCGCGACAACGGGAGTGTGGTTGCTTGCCAGGCGTTGCGCGCGTGCATACACGTCGCATACACGCCGTACCCATCACCCGGCGCATATGTCTCCTTCGCTTGCGTCGCGGCGTAACGCGTTTCGAATGCCTCGCGTCCGAGATGCATGGCCGCCTCGGCGGAAAGGCCGGTGACCGCATCACGGATAGCTGGGGAGTTGATCCGCCGATTTTTCGCCAACGTGGCCAACGGACCGCTGGGATGTAAATAGTCTTTTAACAGTGGGTACGGGATTGTCGCGAAAAAATCACCGGAGGCATAATTGTCGAAAAGATAGCGCGGAAAGACGAAGGTGATGCCGGTCGCGGAACAGGTGTAGGTATTTATCATTTTCGGCGTCAGACTGTATCGACGCGGTGCAGCGAGCAGCAGATCCGCCTGTGCGACGCGGTTTCGCTCCAGGTCTGCCTGCACAATATCCGATATGGCATCCATGAAGGGGGTTTTTGGGTTAAACAGACTCTGTAATCCGAGTAGAAGCGGTCCCTTTGCCGTCATTTGGTAGTTAAGGGAGGAAAAATCGGTATTGGCGTGTTCTCCGCCGGTCTCGGTGAATTCCTCACCAAGTAAACTGACGAAATTTCGCCGGTAAAAGGCGATATGCAGGGAAGTTTCCTGGATTAACCCCAACGGCGTCCCCGGATTCACATCGCCCATCACACTGCCGAAGGTCCGTTGTCCCTCAACGACTTTCGCGTAAAGTTGCGCAGTTAAACTCTTCCATGCCGGTGTCGAGACCAGAAAAACGGGGTAGATGCCGGCCAGATGCAGATAACCGTGTTCCACCTTCAGGGTGTGGTACTCCGCTACTGCCGTAACGCTGAAGAGGAACGTCTGTGTGCGGCCGGCATTCTCCCAATGACCGGCAAAGCGCCGTCGATCCGCGGATATATTCCCGATAAATGTTCCCGCATGGCTGTCGATCTCACGCTGATGAACGCTCTCCCCCAACCTTACACCACCTGCGGTATTCCATGACCCGGTCAAGTCGATGCGTTCGCCGATACTGTCAAAGGCATAATGCCCGGATACAAGCGTCCCGGCGAACGACAGTTCCATCTGTATGGCAAGCTTGTTATTAATCGTGCCCGTATAATACAAATGTGCCGGTGTCTCCGCCTGTGCCAGGCACGTGGCGAAGATCGTGGTGATGAGTATAAGGGCTACACGCATCGTTTATTTCTCCTTAGCGATGCTTCGCTATCCCGCATTATTCATGACCGCATGAATAACGCTATGGCTAGCCGACGCTTTATCCGCTTCGTGAATAAAGCGGGCTATCTCCCACAGTCGTCCTTTTATTGTCGAATCTGTTGAGCATACTGTCAGGTTATTGCAAAACCTTTGTAGCAATAGTACCCAGGAATAATCACAGTACCGTCACACTTCCGCGGTATTTTTATCTTCCCAGCCCTTTACCCAGATTGACGCTGCCGGTCGTGGTGTAATTCGTCTCTATCGGGACAGAAAGAACCAATAATACGACTGGCAGCGTCTGCCTGACTCACTTGCATATCCAGGAAATGACATTGCTGGCTACATCATCGCCACTCGGAATACCTCCTCCAGTGTCGTCGTGCCTTCGACCGCTTTTCGGATACCGTCAGCGAAAAGGGTATGCATACCTTCCTCTACTGCGACCTGGGACAGTTCATCAAGTGGCGCTCGTCGCAGCAAGGCATCGCGCACGGCGGGCGTCATCTCTAGCAGACTGAAGAGCGCCGTCCGTCCACGATATCCCCGTTGATAACACTGCTCGCACCCCATCGCCTGATAAAACCGGGTCTCCATCGGAACGGCATACCCGCCGTGCAATGCTAACTCGCGCACGTGGGCCTGCATTTCGTCGGTCAATGTCGCCGATTGTCGACAATGCGGACAAACTTTGCGTACCAATCGCTGGGCCAGGATGCCATGAACCGCACTGCCGATCATGAAGGGCGCGACCCCCATATCGATCATCCGCAACATGGCGGACACCGAGTCATTCGGGTGAAGAGTGGTGAGCACCAGGTGCCCGGTCAGCGCAGCCTGAATGGCAATTTCCATGGTTTCCAGGTCGCGAACTTCCCCCACAAAGATGATATCCGGATCCTGGCGCAAAAACGCGCGCAGCGCTGAGGCAAACGTCAACCCGGCACGACGATTGACCATCGTTTGACGAGTATAGGGTAACAGATATTCTACCGGATCTTCAATCGTAAGGGTATTGCACTCAGAGTTGGCGGCCAGGGTGAGACAGCTATACGCCGTCGTCGTTTTTCCACTGCCCGTGGGACCAGTGAGTAAGATCAGACCCGCGGGGATGCGCAGCCACCGCTCCAGACGTTCCTGATCTTCCGGGGTAAATCCCAACCGCGCGAGACCGATTAACACGCTGGACTGATCAAGAATACGCAGCACGGCGCTTTCCCCAAACACGGTGGGCAGGACATTGACCCGGATATCGTATTCGCGACCGTCATCCTTTGCCGTGCACCGAATACGCCCGTCCTGCGGAAGACGGCATTCTTCCGTATCCAGGGCAGCCATCTCTTTGACGCGCCCAATGACTGCGGGATACGCGGCGGCGGGAAAGCGGCCAAACTCCTGCAGCACGCCATCGATGCGAAAACGAATCAAGGCGCTCTCGCCTTCGGGCGCCAGATGGATGTCGCTGGCACTGACGGTAATGGCCATTTTGATGATGTGGCCGGTGAATATCGCGACCTTCTCCGCCGGTGTAGCCAACGACTCCGCTGTCGGCAATGGTACACCAGCGCGGTGCGACGGTTCCGCCAACGACGGCAGCAACGCATCGATTTCCTGCGGCTGCACGGCTGAAATGACCACCGCCTGCGGTCCACGGTCGAGATAGGCCTGCAAATCCGCACGGCTGAACCGCCACTGACGCCCCACCTTGCGCCCTTTCACCTCTTTCCGTTCGAGCATTCGGTACAGCGTGGATTTACTCACGCTCAACACATCCGCGGCTTCCTCCAGCGAAAGCAACTCCTCCTGCGTGGCAAGTGATGCTGAGGTATTCATGGTTGTGCTCCTTACATTTGACGTCTCACCGCTAACCCAGCGGGCTATTATTGTTCAAGATACACCCCCACTTATTGATAGTCAAGTAACTCCACAGAGATTATTGAATATTGATGACTACTGGATATCTGTGAGGAATATGCGGTGTCATGCTGGGAGTATTGCGCAGTGACATTTGTTTTCTTTTCGCCGCAAAAAACATTTGTGTGGTATACTATAGGAGATTGATATAATACGATCACAGGCTCCTGGGAATGGCGTTGCGGCAGGCATCATCGCCGGCAACGTCGAGTATAGACCGTCAGTAATCTGACAATTACCAGCCTTTCCCTTCTGCTCCTGGTCGTTGCGGGCGAAAGGGTAAATGCCTTCTCGGCGCTGTGCCGAAGGGCTACGTGACCCACATCCCCGTTGGACGCCGTGAATGGGAGAAGAAGATGAAAGCGTTGCTGGTATACCCGGATTATCCGGATACCTTTTGGAGCTTCAAATATGCGTTGAAATTCATCGCAAAAAAAGCTGTCTATCCCCCATTAGGCTTGTTAACCGTCGCGGCGATGTTGCCGACAGATTGGGAGCCGCGCTTAATCGACATGAACGTCACACCCCTGCGTGACGAAGATCTCTGCTGGGCTGATGTCGTACTGATCAGTGCTATGTCGATTCAGACACAATCGGTGCGCGCGGTGATCGAGCGGTGCAAGACGCTCCATATCCCCATTATCGCCGGTGGCCCGCTCTTTACCTGTATGCCGGAGTCTTTCACGGATGTCGACTATCTCGTCCTCAACGAAGCGGAAGTCACCTTCCCGCTTTTCCTTCACGATTTCACACACGGACACGCCGCGCATTGTTACACGTCATCCGAACGGGCTGATTTACACCAGACGCCGATTCCACGCTGGGACTTGATCAATTTTCGGAACTATTCCTCCATGAATATCCAGTATTCGCGCGGCTGTCCGTTCGATTGTGAATTCTGCAACATCACGTCGCTCTATGGACGAACTCCGCGCACGAAAAGCACCGGGCAAGTGCTGACGGAACTTGACCGCCTGCATGCGCATGGATGGCGCGGTAATATTTTCTTTGTGGATGATAATTTCATTGGCCCGAAGCAACTGGTCCGTGATGATCTTCTGCCGGCCCTTATCGCATGGATGACTGTGCGCAAGCACCCGTTCGCGTTCAACACCCAGTTATCCCTGAATATTGCGGATGATCCGGCAATCCTATCGCAACTGGTAGCCGCCGGTTTCGCGACGGTCTTTATCGGCATCGAATCCCCGAACGAAGCCAGTTTGTTGGAATGCAATAAAACGCAAAATAAAAATCGCGATCTACTCACAAATATCCGCTCTATCCAACGTGCGGGTCTGCAGGTGCAGGCGGGCTTTATCGTCGGCTTTGACAACGATCCGACCACCATTTTTGAACGACTCATCGTCTTTATCCAGGAGAGCGGCATCGTCATGGCCATGGTTGGCTTGCTCAACGCGATTCCCGGCACGCGGCTCTATCAACGCTTGCAGGATCAACGCCGGTTACTCGGTGATTCGACCGGCGACAATACCGATTACAGCATGAATTTCACGCCGACCATGCCGCGGGAAACTCTCATGCGCGGCTATCAACGCATAGTGGAGTCGATCTATACTCCAAATGTCTATTACCAGCGTATCAAACGTTTTCTGGAGGAATACCACCCCCGGCGGAAGTCAGTGAAACTGTTTCGCGTCAACAACCTGTTGACCGCGGTAAAAACAACATTTACCCTGGGTATCGTTGAAAAAGAACGCAGCTACTTCTGGCGCCTGTTTTTCTGGTCGCTTTTCCACCGGCCGCGCTTGCTGCCGTTAGCCATGACGCTCACGGCCATCGGTTTTCATTTCCGCAAATCATTTGAGGTGCATCCGGTGGTCAGTCCGTGAAGCTAGCTATAGCATTATTCATGTGTTAATGAATAATGCGGGTTAGCATACGCCTGCACTGAAGCCGCAAGGTAACCACCCGTCGACACGCCAGTGCCCGGGTGACTGTTAGTAGTCACCCGGTGGTCATGCGTCGCGCTTCATCCAGAACAATGAGATAATTCTCTACCGGCATGTAATCGGTCAGCGAATTACCTGTGCCGATCGCCCAGTAGCCATCGGCAAAGCACTGCTCCACCTTATGGCGCGTATACGCGCGCAGGCTGGCCTCATCACTGCGGCAGATGGTGTCGACATCCAACCCACCCAGCGGCGTCATGCGCGTGCCATATTGCCGTTTGAATTCCTCGACCGGGAGGATAATATCCTCAAACGAGTGCTTGGCGTCGATACCGATATCCACAAGATCGTCATAGACTTCCGCGAGATTCCCACAGGAATGGAGGATGAACGGTTTGCCTTGCGCATGAGCCAGATCGACCATCGCGCGATAGGTCGGAAACACGAATTGTCGCAGGAGGGCCGGCGGCAGGAACGTAGAGGATTTGAAACCCAGGTCGTCACCCTGGCGGAGCGCGCCGATCGCGTCCATCGTCGCCAATTGTCGCACCGCGCTGGTGTGCAACCGGCCGATGCGCGCGAAGACATATTCGACCAGCTCCGGTTCATCGGCCAGCGCGTAGGAGAGTCCCACGGTGCCCAGCATCATGGACGCCCACTCATACGGGCCGGCGCATACCCCCGCGACGAGTTTCACGCCGGCCGGCAAATAGCGCGCCGCTGTCTCATAATGCCGGAAATCCAACGGGTGCGCGTCGTCGGGCCAGGGATACGCTTCAGCTTCCGCCAGCGTGCGAAAAACAACCTTCGCTTCACTTTCCTCGCTGGTCGCGCCATGTCCGGAGGGCAGCGGGCAATTCAACGGAATCTCAATCGGCACGCAATCAAAGCCCATGCCCAACCAGAACCCCACATACGTCTCCCAATAGATCTCGTCGTCCATGGTCATTTGCTGAAACGGGACGCCCATGCGGCGCGCAATGAACCCCGGACTGGCGACATGCTCGTAGCAGGGGAGATGTGTCGGAACACCGGTGCGCGTAAGCACTTTCAAAAACTGCGCAAAATCCGCGTGCTGTTGAAGTGGAGAATTGGTCATTGATAACCCACCCCGCGAAAAGATGCCGTATTATACCGCAAGCGCGTCAATTCGGGGACTCTCACCCGTGTGAATCGATGCACTTAGCGCTACGAATACGGCATTTCCCCTGCTATTAAGCGGGTTATAACTCCTCAGGCCCTTCCGGAGTGTCGCCTTTGTCGCCGGCGTCGACAAAGCGCACCAGACCCCAGAGATCCGGGTGGAGCATGGCTTCCGCGGCTTCGTCGGAAACAATCGCGGTCAGCGGATTGGCCCAGTAGCAGCGCTGCAAGACCTCGGTCCCTTGCGGTCCACTCACCAGAATACCCCAGTCCATTTTGAGTTGCAGATTATGATGAATCGTCAACCCCAAAGTTTTCAAGGGAATGGCGGCTTCCAGGCAATAACCATCTTTCAGGTCGCCCACCGCGATCTGAACATCGGGAGCCGGGACCACGCGATCAAATTTCGTCGTAAAGACCATGGTGTGCGTTTCCCAGCCCTCCTCCGGCTTCGCACCAGGGGCGTTTGGCTGATAGAGCATGGCCACGGGTTTCCCATCCACCATCGTCATCAGCAAGCGCTGGTCGCCAATTGCCGGGTCCGTGCGCGCCACCGCGGCATTAGGATTCACGCCGATCTGTAAATCAACCGCCGCACCGCTCTTGAACAGACGTTTGAGATTATTGCCGGTGTTTTTCAACGGACCGCTTCCGTTGATGATGAAGCAGACATAGAGGTTGTTCTCGTCATAGGACATCCCGAAGGCCGCATCACGGTCCTTGAGTTGCGCATTGGGTGTTTCCCACTCACGCGGGTCGCCATCCACCGCGACTCCCTGGGCCGGCGTGCAGACAATGAGTTTGGCCGACTCATAGAGTGCGCGGGAGAGTTGCTGGCGGTTCCAGGCGACAGCCTGCTGTTCCATAAGGCCGGTCACCGTCAACTCGCCTTGCGCGCGCACGAATTTATCCATACCCAGCACTTCCACGACGCTGATATGGTTATGCCCCGCCACCGCATAATATTTATTATCCGCGGTACGACAGAAATAACCGGAGAAGTGCTCTTGACCGACGGTGACGCCATTCAGTTCCATCCCGCGTTCATGCTCCGGCATCGACCACGGCGCTGCACCCGGGCCGCGCATATCGCGGAAGAGTTGCCCGGCAAGCATCCCATCAGCAGTCCAGATATGCCACACACCGGTGTTGGTATTGGTAACTAAAAACTCACCCAGATCGCCGGCGTGGGCAGTCTCGTGACCAATGACATCGAATTCCGCCGTTACCTGCGCGGGAGTATAGGGTTTGGCACGGTAGAGCGCATGCACCCCCCACCCTTCGCTGGGATAACTCCACACGGTGGCGCCGGCAGGATTCACCGCGCGATTGGGTTCATTCGCCGCGACAAAGAAGTTGCCGTTCGCCAGTTTGACCAGCATGCCAGCAGCGGGTTTCTTCACGCGAGTGTAGAGGGGCGCCCCATTCGGCGCAAAACCGGTCACTTCATACCGATAGGCGTCGCCGGCATCTATGGACAGGGTTTCTTCAAAACGGCCCGGCGCACCGGGTCGCGCACCGTCGGTAAAGAATTCTACCTCGTCCGCCTGTGGCATACCGTCATCGTTGCGATCCGACCAGATGAACGAACAGTTGCCCAGCGGTGTTTTTCCCAATTTATCCAACACATCCGATGTACGCAGCGGGGGAAAGTTGCCGGCAAGGCCTACCGCCGCCAGACGTTTGAGTTTTCCCTGCTGGTAGGCGTAGACCACGCCTACTGCCTGACGGTTGAACAGCGGACGGGTGACCATGTACAAACGGTCCTTCACTTTAATGGGCATTTCTCCCGCCGGGGAATCACCCATCCACGTCATACCTTTGAGCGTCGTGATGCCGGTCTGCCAATCTAACGCAAATTCCATCGGGCCATAGAACAGCCGGTTCTTTTCTAGCGGATCAAGACACCCCCCGCCGCCATAAGTTGTATTGCCCAGCAGGTCCTTTTTGAAGGCGCCGTCAGTAGACCAGATACTCACCCGCTTGGGTGAAAAGTCACATTCCGTGACCCAGAGTTGATCGTGAGAATCGATAGCCAGGTCAACGGCGACCCATGGCGCGCTGGTAAAGCGCCCGGGATCCCAGGGACCGGCGATGCGTCCCCCCGGCGTGCCGATGATGCGCAACGACTTGCCGTCCGGGGAAAAGACCTTCACGACACGCAACTCGGGGGCACTATCAAAGACATACAGGTTGCCGGCGTGATCGCAGGCGAGAGCGGTCGGTTGTTTCACCCCTAACTTCAGTGACTGACTGACGCCGGTAGTTGGATCGAAGCGCACCACCTGCCCCGCCGATATCGCATAGAGCGCGCCACCCGGTGCGCAGGTCAGCGCTCCCGCCTGCGCCAATGGCCACTCCTTCTCCAAATGGTTCGTGGTCGTGTCATATACTTCCAAACGTTCTGTGGCTAACATATCGACCGGTGCTTCATCTCCCAGGTATTGCAGCGGCGCCACGCCGTAGATGCGACAGCGGGTAGGATCCAGCGTATCAGCGCCGCGATCTCGGCGCACGCCGACGCACCCGGCGCGATCTTCTTCCTTCCACATCCATTGTTCCACCACGCGAAGTCGCAATGCGCGCGTGGTCACGGTGCGCCCAAAATCAACATAGCCGTCTATGTAGCGCGCGGCACTGTTATGATTCTGGTCCGGGTTGTAGTAGAAGCGGAGCGCCTGTTCGTAACTGGAGATTTGCGTCCAGTGTTTCGTGTCCTGCATATCGACCGGCACATCGTCCGCTCCGGTCCAGGCGTCTATCTCCGTGCGCTTTCCGTCGATTTCTTTTATGGCCAGACCGCGAATGTGTTGCGGCGCTTCCCAGGTCATCAGGTAGATGCCCGGGTTGGCGGTGGTGAGGGGCTTCGTGCGCGCCGCATCCCATTCGCCGGCGGGAGTTACGGTTCCGGAGTTGACGGTTACTTTGCAGGTAGAGAAGAGATTCGTGAAGCGGCGGCGCAGCAGCTTCATTCCTTCCAACCGCGCCTGCCAGGCCGGGGCGGTCGCGACATCGTCTTCAGTGGCAGGGGCCTCCGGATCATCGCCGCGCAGATCGGCGCCTTCATCTTCCGGGTCGGCTTCACCATGATCAAAACTTAAACGGATCGCACGCGTGGTGGTATTCGGCGGTGCAGTGGCCACCGTCCAGCCCGTCCCTTTCCCTTGCCAGATCTCCGTCCACTGACTATCCTTACGCGGCAGCAACGGCAATGCAGCATCGGCCTTCAGCACACTGATATGCATCCGCACGCGCGTTTCTTCCGGAGCGGGGAAGACCAGACTGCCCACCGGCACGGGGTGGTCGAACGCGAGCACGACATGCTGACGTGGGCGTTTATCATTAGTTGATTCAAGATAGATCAATCCGTGACAACCGGGCGGCGTGCCGGTAAGGCGGAAGATGCGCAGGAAGTCGGCACGCGGATCGGGATCGTCATATTTGTTCGTTTTTGGCGGAACCGGATACCGGGGAACACACGTCTCTAAATTCACATCGGAAGGGGCAGCAGCGTTTTCCAGATAATCGGTACCGGCGTTGATGGACAGGTATAACTTACCATTGCGGGCAGCCATGCCGCGAATGCCGCGTTTCCGTGTGGCGGAAGCATCGACCTGCAACATGGTATCCAATTTCTTATCCGGCAAACTGAAGCGCCATACATAATCGGTGCCGCCGGCCCACGGCGCAGTATAGAGAGATTTCCCGTCGCTGGTCATAAAGGAGGGGCCGACCCAGGCGATGATATTGCCGTATCCCCAATCCTTTTTGCCATTCGTGTCGCATTCGATCAGCGACACGCCGCTTTCCGAACAGGGGGCGCTAATGAAGACTTTTTCACCCGCTACCGCCACCGCACGCGGCGCGGAATGGTCAGCGAGCCATCCCCCTGGTCCACTCGCCCCGTTGAGCCAGGGGGAGTTATCCGGGGTGTTATCCGTGATATTTGGATACGGAGTCATCTGATACTTCAGCGACAATCCCGGGTTAAAGAGCACTTTCCAATGGTAGGCGCCTACCGGCGCCAATTGTCCGGTTTCATCTTTTAAATCCCATCCGAAGGTGACCGGACCCGCTTTATGATATTCGCGCGCCGTGATATTGCGGATACGCCGCCCTTGTTGATCATCGATGACCACCGTCACAGTGCCGTCAGCCGGAAGCGTGTAAGTGAAGGTACACGGGGGTTTGACCTCGACGACTTGCCGCACCGGCACGGACTTCTCCAGCAGATCGGTATAGGCGTGCAACCCGCTGATACGCGCGAAACGGGCGTCCGAAGTCTCCGTGATCAGCAGTTTGATCCCGCGAGTGTTTACCGGGTGACAGAAAATCCACTTGCCGTCGTCATCATCGCGCACTGAACACGGCAGCGGCGCCCAGTCGCCATCACCGCCGATCGCCGGGTTGATGCCTGCTGGACCTTTGAAGGTCAGCACGGTGAATTTCCGAAAATTACTTGACAGGCGCAGCGCACTGACCTGCTGCGGTGTATCCCAGGATACGACAAACCATGAAGGGAATGTGGCGGAAAGGATCGGATGGCTGACATGCCCGTTCGCATCGGGACCGGCGTTTTGCCACTCACCCGCTCCGCGCACGATATTCGCGGCGGTGTAGGGGATCGGTGCGTGCAAATCGCCGATATTAATAAATTCGGCCTCGGCATTGGCGATGGCGTCGGGGAGCAGATTGTACAGTCGCGGGGCGAACAGGCGCAACAGTCGCAGGCGATTCCAATCGCCCCAATTACGGTTGAGGGTCACGAGCAACGCCTGAACGGACGTGCCGGGGGGGAGTGTGGCAACCTTCCATCCCGATTGCCCGGTGGGGAAGGCACAGTCCTGCCATTTCGCGGTGAAGGGGTCGGCTGGCAACGCCGCACCGGCCGCCAGATATTGGCAATTCGCGTTTCCCTGCGCCAGCAACGCGCCGACCGCTTGCGGCGTCGTAAAGACGATCAGGTATTGCTGCTGCTTCCCCTCTTCGTTCGATCCGGCCGTCCAATTGGCGATCCCCTGGATACCGAGAACACCGCTAATAAGTTGCGAAGTCAACTGTTGCTTGACAGCCTTGCCGTCAACGAAGGCCTGACAGGCGGCGACATTGAGATCATCACCCGTCAGATGCAGCAGCGGGGAGGGAATCGCCTGACTCCACCCCATACTCCCACCGAGAAACAGTAAAAATACCAGAGAAACAATTCGCCAACGGCACAACAACATGGTTACCTTCCCCGCCTGAATTCTACCGCTATAATAGTATGCGCAACCGCGTAAGCTGACAAGGTATTAGACCCGACAATTTTTGTTTGATTCGCGAAGCCTTTGCGAATATCCCTTTGGCATCTCATCTCGATGTTTCTCCAGGATAATTATGATCCAAACGAGTACGCAGGTACACGTGACAAATTGGCGGGGAGGGTGACCGCCCACCCCCTGCTTAGTGCGATACGTCTCTGGCTCGTGGGGACACTCGCCCTCCCGGCTATGTGCGATACGTTCGCCGTGACAGATCGGACGAAGGCGCAGTCATGAACATGCTGAATGGTCCTCACGAGCCGTTCACCCGCACTGGCGCCAAATGAGCACTGGCGTTCGTTTGTAACAGCTTGCGTGAACAGTATACCCGCCTGGACGACGCTGAAAAGCGACGGAAGCCGAAAAGGGTGCGACAGGAAAAAAATCACCCGAGGTGTTCCAATCGCTGAGTTCCGCGTCGATGGTCACTTTCACCGGCGCCGGCACGATATGAACGGCATCATACCGTCCCACATTGATATTGGCCCACGTCGGTGCACCGCTGAGTGCACCAGCCACTAAACAACAGAGCAGACCATAGTGAACCATGGTGCTTCATCGCTTTCTCTCAAATATCGCGATCAACATTTGAGCGCTGGTGGTGCTACCTCTTCCGGTGATTTCATACTTCAGCAGACTACTGATGCTGAAAGAAAGCCCTGTGCTATGTGACTAAAAAAGCTGATGGAGTAAACGCGCGCTTTCATCCACCACCCGGTAACCGGCCAGCGGGTCCATTCGCGCCCAATAGATGGCGCGCCCGGAATAGCCGCCGCCGAGGATGCCGTAGATCGTCGGGACATACCCGAAACAGCCATTGGTGAGTTGCGCAATCATCGTATGCCGTGCCGGACTGCGCCGGCGCAGATCGAGGCCAAACTGGCAGTATATTTCGAAGGGATTCGTCGCAATCGCCAACTCACCAATACGTACGGCCCATAACGGCACGGCCTCATGCGGGGTTTCATGGTATTCCTCCCAGAGCCGCAACACACCACAGATATCAATCACATAATCCCACCGGCCCACCTCCGCTTCGCCTTTTTCCTGTGAGATGCGCGCTGCTGCCAGTTCCGCGTCCGTCGGCATGCGCACCTCCATTACCGGTGCACTGCAGGCCACCACAAGAACCGGGTTCACGACAATATCGGCACAACGCAACAGGCGCAATGTTTCGGCAGCAAGCGCGGCGCCCACTTCGCGCAGGCGCTGCTCGCCGTCATAGCGCGGCGGTATCTTCAACATATCCCAGGGAGAGGTATCGCCGCTGGCGCCTTGTACGTACAGCACCGGTACGTCACTGGCTAACGTCGCGCGAATAATGCGCCGGGCTTCACCAGGATAATCGGCAGAGGCAAACACGTCGCCTTCCACGCAGGTGCTGTGACAGCAGTTATTGTGGCAGATGGCCAGATATTTCCCATCCTCGTCTTGAACGAAGAATACCGTGTGGTGGGGATCGTCAGGGCCTTCCAGGCCGGTGAAGTCGGAACGTGTCGCATCGCCATACATGGTATGGGCGCCATCATCCCAGCACAGCCGCCGGTTGAAACCGACCTGGGATTGCCCGGTTGCCGTTCCGACCTGCGCGGGTCGCGCCGTGGCAAATGCCTCGCGCGCCGCCTCTGCCAACCGGTCCAGGAGTGTGGCCAGATAGGCCTCGTCATCCGGTGCGTCGTGGATCAGCGACCTGGCGTTGCCGCCGGTATGCGTATGTGAACAGCAGATCAGTACATGATCCGCGGAAAGTCCGGTCTCCCGGCTCACCACGTCGCGCATGGCCGCAAAATCCGTTACGTGGAAGACGCCGGAATGGTCCAGACTGACCAGACAAAGACCCACGTCACGATTGGCCAGGTAGAGTAAATTGATTTCCAACGGGTCGCGCAATGACGTCATCACCCGGTTATGGAGTTGCCCGGGAAGGAACGATCCTGGCATGGGGTTGATGTTACGCGTGGCGGACCCCGCCCGACAGCGCAGTCCCATCTGCCGTTCCATATAGAACTCCGGCATGGCCGGCGCGTCCTCGCGGGCCTCGCGCAGTTGTTGCCGCTTGATGACAAACCCCATGCTGGTATAGAGTTTCCACGCGCGTGTATTCTCTATCTGCACCGTCAGATCCATCACCGGCGGGCCATACCCATCGCCTATGTCGAGCAGCCGCGTCATGATGAGGCGTCCCGCACCCACTCCCTGGATAGTGCGGCGGAGAGCAATGCCAAACCAGCTTTGCTGTCGCCGGTCCCCGTCATTCCAACTGAACCATGCTTCGCCATGAATCATGCCCGCATCATCGACCAAGACCAGACACACTTCATACGGATCGTGGGCCAACGCCGCACGTTCCAGCGCTTTCTCACGGGTTAGTGCGCTGGGTGGCCGGTAATAGACGGCGTCGGCAGGCGGAATAGCGGCATAGAATGCAACAATGGCTTCCGCATCTTCCAGCTCCAGAAGGCGGATGGTCATCATTCGATTGTCGCGCAACCGCACGCGCCGGGGGGTGGCAAAGCGTCGATCGTCAATTTTCATCGGCGTCCTTTCACACGAACCAGCGACATGGGCGGTACGCTAACGACAGCGCCCGCCTGGATGGGTAAAAACTCAATCACCGGTTCCAATATCGTCTGCGCCGTAAGGCCCCGCACTTCGGTCAGCGCGCCGACCCCTTCCAGCACGACTTCAGCGACATCCGTGGCGCTGAAATTGACCAGAAAGCCAAATATTTCGTCGTCGGTCCGCAGGAAGTTGGCATCCACGACTTGCCGTTTCCCGTACAATGGCGCATCGATTTCCAGGCGCAACACATCACCCGGGAGTGCTTTAGCGTAGAGATTGAACACCTTCACCAGATCGGATAATTGCACCTGACCGTCGTGGACGTGCACCATGCCCATGGTATTGATCAACGAATAGAAGTTGGCGACCTCCAGCATTTCGCCCATCCGGCAGAAGGCATTCAGGTAGCCGGCGGCATACAAACAATGCCGAATGTCGTTGGGCTCGTAAAAACCCGCATGATCGTTATGGCTGGCGCGCGTCCAATAGTTCCATTCAACAATGCCCATGGTGCAGGATAACCGCGCCGCGCGAATGGATTCCGCCTGCCGTTGCAGGTCGGCTTCCTTGTCCGCCAGGTTGTCCACGAGGCACGTCATGCTCTCCTCGCGCGTCAGGTTGTCCAGACCTCCGGCATAGCGGGTGACCACCAGCAGGTCAAATAAATCCGCCGCCTGCGCCATGATCGTCGCCCGCCACGGGGTATTCGCATCTTCCCGCAAACCACCGGACTCGAATTCGCCGATGGCCATCATACGCGCTTCCGGATATGCCGCGCGGACCACTGGCACAAACTCGCGCAACTGGGCGGCATACATTTCGCCGGTCATATGGCCGATTTCATGAATCCAGTAATTCTCATTCCCAAACATAAAATAGGCTGCCGGAATCGGTAATCCGCGCGTCGCATACCAGGCGCGGATATAGGCCGCCCAGGCGGCAGCCTGCTCCGGCGTAGCCGTGGTAGTGTTGAGGGTAATGAGAGGACGAATATTCCGCGCCGCGCACAAGGCGAGATATTCATCCGTGCCAAAATCATAGTGGACCTTATATTTGAACACCGGATCATCGCATACCGGGCGTAAATGGACAGGGCCGATCCCGTGTTCCCAATGGTAGGTGCAACTGACGCACCCGCCGGGGAAGCGCAATACCGGACAGGGAAACTGATCGAACGCCGCCAACAATTCCGTACTGAGCTGTGGTTGTCCAACGGGTCGCAAGTGCACCTGATCGATAATGAGGCGGCTGTCGCCGGGGATACTAATTTGGAATGCGGCGTCGCGGCTGTCGCCGGGAGATTTGATGCGGCAGGTACGCCGATGCCAGTGCGCCTGGTCAAATGTCATCTCCTGCCGGCTCAACTCAGCGACCGCTTGCCCGGGCAAACTCAACTCTACGGCCATCGTAATCGGGTGATGATGCGCACGCGCCCAGATCTCCACCTCGAATTCTTCGCCGGCACGCACGTGAACACCGGCCTGCATGATGCCGCACCACCCTTGCTCACGATAATTATGGATAAGCTGTGCTTCACGTCCGGATAGATACATCCCGGGTACCAACCGACAGGAAAAACCCGGCATACAATTGTGCACGGGCTCCCAGTCGGCGGCCAGTCCGGTCTGCACATTTTCCGGGCCGGCAAATTTGGCGTTGCGCAGCCGGTCGGAGAGCATGGAGGGGATGGTGTGCTCATACGCCTCGATATTATTGGAGAGCAGTTGAGCACTGGCGCGTCCAAGGAGATCACCGGTCACACGGACAGTGGCTTTCATATATAGGCCCTTTCGTCGTCGCCAAACAATTGGGACGCATCATACGCCAAAACATCTACCCCACGCAATACAGGTATGCGCGTGACCACGCGCGCACCCGATTTACTCACAACGGAGGGTCAAAATCTTCCAGGGGCCGGCAAAGCACCGGATTGTTCCGTCATGAATGGGCAATTCCTCTTCCGGTTCTTCCAGAAGATTCGTACGGAAGGCGCGCGTGATAGTGGGAGGCACCGTCACCGTGAGCCATTCCCCGTCCCCGCTCATCTCGACCAGCCGCACAATCGTGCCGACTCCGCGTTCCGCCGGTTTCATCGTCACCAGCAGGGCATCGTTGGCCTGCAACGACCAGGCGGGGATGGGATGTGTCAGTGTGCCCGGTACGGCGGGAAAAACCGCGTTAAAGATTTCCGCGTGACGGGCAATGGCACTCACTGCCGTGTCTTCCGGCGCCAGCAGCAAGGCATGATGAAAGCGATGGACGCCGTCATCATGCATCCCGTAATAATTCAGCGCGGTATACGCGGTAGCGGGTTCCAGCAGGGCGGACGGCATTTCGGGACTGCGCAAGATGCTGACAAAGAGCGTGCCCTCTTCGACGCGATACCCCGGCGTTCCCTGATTAAACACGGCGGCCAGATATCCCGGACCGCGCACCGCCCCCCACTGCAACGTCGGCCAATCACCACAGCCGGCGGTCATAGTTGGCGCCGGTTGCTCATAGCGGTCGCGCATGAGGACACCAAACGGAATCTCGTACAACCCCTGATTGGTCGACGCGGTGGTCGGGAAGGCCAGGCGCAACTTGCGACTGCCGGTGTGCCAGACCACCTCGGAAATGATCTCCAGATACGGGCATCCCGCGCGCAGGATGAACTGCTGGCGCACATCGAGGAAGGTGACCGTGTAATCCGCGCCATCCGCCAGCGCCAGCGGGTCGTCGCAACGCGGATGCCGGGTATGGGTGGCAACCGTCACCGCGTCTCCCTGGCGCGTGACGCGTTCCAGGCGGGTGTAGGGCGCCAGGCGCGTCCGCGGCTTATCCAGATTGCGTGAACCCCATGGATCACCGATATCCGTCTCCAACACCGGTTCTGCCAGCAGGTATTTCGTCCGATCGAATACGTCGCCTCTGCCATCCACGGTCAACGCACTGATGCCGTGTTCGTCCAGACTGATGCGGAACGCGCCACAAGTCATCTCGGTCGCACCTGTCAGATCGTCGCACGCTTCCACCGCTGATTGCAGTGCGAAGCTCCGCGCCCCGAGTGCCGGTACATCGCAGGCCAGGAAGCTCAGCCGGCGCTGTTGCACGCCATAGACCGGCACGTCCACACCATCCGCCAGCACGCGGGCATTGACCCAACCGTCAGGCAGGGTGATCGCGACGACCGGACTGGCCAGGTAACCCCGCGGATTGACGATCGTGACCGCGTCCGTCGCGCCGTTACTCAACGGCGTCACCGCAGTCGCCAATACCATTTGTGCCTGCTGCAGCACCTCTTGCTGCAAGTCGCAGAGCTCTGCGTACGCCGGGTCGGCGTGAGACGAAGTGATGGCGTCATGGAAGCCGGAGAGGGTCATTTGTTTCCAGAGTTCGCGCAGGTGTGTGTGCTGGCGACCGCCGTTGAGCAAGGTGTCCAGTGTTTCCGCCGCCAGCAAGCGGTGCTCCGCGGCCCGGTGTCCGCGTTTGATCTCGATGCGCGATGTGAGACAGCCGGTCTGCGCCGGATTATGTTCGACCTTCGTGCTGATAAGATCTACCGGTGGGTCATCCACCAGGGAGAGATAGCGTTCGACATGCCGACGCAGATCGCGATAGGTTCCCTGCCGAATGTCTACATCCGGGTATTCAGCGCGGAAACGCGCAATCGCTTCCTCGACATCTTCGCCGGGCATCACCTCTTCACCCCACAACCAGAGGGCCAGCGCGGAGGCGGGAAGTGCGACATCCGGCGGCAGGCGAAGTTCGACCAGCCCGATGCGCGCATACTCTACGCCCTTCCCGGCGCAGATGTCGCACCCGACCCCCTGGCACGAGGTGCAGGGGGCATGCTTACAAAAGGTATTCATCGCCTCCAGGCCACCGGCCCACACATGCTCGCCGACGGCATCGGGTGCGGCCCAGAACACGATGCTGCCATCCAGACCGCGCCAGAACGGTGCGGTAGGCAAGTGGTAGCTGATCTGCGGCACCCAGGTGATGCCGCACCCGCGGAAGATTTGCGGCAGTTGCGCGCTAGAGCCAAAGCCGTCGGCATGCCAACCGGTAGTGGGACGCACGCCGAACGTCTCTTCGGCCCACAGGAGGCCGAGGAGGTAATTGCGCGCGAGCAATTCACCGTGAATCATGTTGGCATCGACGATATTCTCACCGCCGCCCAGTTGCTCGAAACGTCCCTCCCGCGCCAAGCGGCGTAACACGGGCAGCATCTCCGGACGACGTTCCAGGTAATGCCGTGTGGTCCAGCACGCTTCAGCCAGGAAGGCCGTGACCCCGTCCGCGGTCAGGTTGAGGGCACGGTCGTACCATTCTGTTTCAATATCACGATAGGAGACATATCGCCGACCCGCGCTGTCGAAGGGGCGGTCCCAGCACCGGCGCCAGATCGGGTCAAAATGCGCCCAGCGCACCACAATCCATTCCTGTCGAGCCATGTTATGGTCTGCCTTTCGCATTGCGGTTGTCGCATGTCAGCCGACTGCCCTGAAGGGGTCGGCTATCCGATCAACCATGCTGAAGCGCGCTCACCGGACTCCCGGAGCCGGGTTCACCCGGCTTGATCGGGTAGGCATATCCTTCTGGGTATGCCCGAAGAGCACAGCTAGTCGCGCGAGATAACGCCATCCGTATCATCCGTAGAGGTAATTGACTGCCGGGTTACCTGTGGCATTATCCGGATAGTTCTGAATAATGCAGATAGTCTGATGAGGCATTATACGAGGCGCACCGGAGTCAAGCAAGAGCCCGCTTGATTCATATGTGCATGAGTCAAGCGGGCTAACGTCGCAGCGAGCAACAAGGCTTCCCGGAGAACTTATTGCACTAACTTGAGGTTCTTCCACGCGCAATCGATGGTATTGAAGCGCGTCGCCACCAAGATGCGTGCGACATCCGCTGTCGAACTGCCCGGGAAGGACCAGGTGCCGGACTTGCCGTCAGTCAGCGGCATCAAGGTATAAGTGACAGTCGAACCGATGCGTTTGATCGTCATATGGGCCCATTTGCTATGCGGGATGGCATAATTTACCGAACCCCACATTGCCGGAGATGAAGCGTTAACGAACCAATTTTCCGGCAGTGAACCACTCCGATAGCGCCAGGCATCCTGAGCATTGTGATAATAGAGTTCGGCGATATTGGCCGCTCCACCGGCGGACTGCAACGCGAGTGGCGAGATGCCGCCACCGGTAATCATCATGTCGAGTTCGAACTGAAAGTCGCCTTTAGCGATTGATGCCGCCGGCAGCGTGATGTAGCTAGTGGCGCCGTCGGTATTGTTCCCATTGGCATACAGCATCTTCCCTCCACCAATGGTGGCGGGGAGAATAGATACATTCGGAGTAGGAATAGAAGAGAGGGTCCAATATGAGGCGAGGGCGCCGCTGCTGAAATCTTCTGAAAAAATCGGCAAGCCGATAAACGTGGGTTTCTCCACATGCCCGTCGACATACGCCACAAGTGCCGCCGCTTGATGGCGCTTATCAACATCTGAAACGGAACTGACGATATTCGTGGCACTGTTGCTGTCGCACACCAGCGGAGATGACTCAGGATTCGTGATTTCTCCCAGGGCTTTACCGGCGACGAAGGAGCTGTAGCCATATCCGTTGGCGACCTTTTTCCCGGCGGTCGGACAGATGAGCACGCCTTTATCCAGGTTCAAATCACCCCACACCGACGCAGCGGCAGGCAACAATTCATCATGGTCCTGCACATACAGCATGATCGATGTGGCAATCTGCTTCTGGTTGTTCAAGCACGCCGTCTGGCGTGCTTTCTCCCGCGCCTTTGCAAAGACCGGGAAAAGAATCGCCGCAAGGATCGCTATGATCGCAATGACGACTAACAGTTCAATCAGGGTAAAACCTGAACGCCGACGAGACGAGGAAGCCATCGTGAATCCCCTTTCAATTTACCCGTATGTATTATTCTTACTTTCGCGGTAGATGTCAACAACGCGCGGACTCTGGTTCAGGAGTTCGAGGATGCCGTGCATTGTGATGCTCGCCCTCCCCCAATATGAAATCAGCAAGGCAGGCTGACTAACACGCCTCGCCCGCGGCAATAGGCCACGGGCGAGGCGCGGAACGGCAAACGCCGGTCTTATTGGGAGAGGCGGATTTTATCCCACCAGGTTTCCGGATTACTGAATGAGCGCGGCGAGGCGCCGATCTGCACCACATCCGCGGTGCTGCAATTGGTGAACGTCCAGGTCGTGCTGGCCAACGTCATGGTAATCGTGCTGCCCAGGCGGGTGATGGTCAGGTGGCCCCACTGATTATATTGGAGCGCACTCGGTGTGCCGTTGTACCACATGTTGGGTTGGAACCAGTTATCGTTTGATCCGGTGTGCATGAGCCAGGAGTTTGCCGCATTGTGCTGGTAGAGCTGCGCGATATACGTGCCCGACGCATTCCGCAGGAAAAGAATCGTTTGCGGATTGTTGTTCATCGTCATATCGAGCTCAAGTTTGAAGTCACCTTTGGCAATTTTGTCCGTGGGCAGGGTATACCAGTCTTCCAACGGTTCGGCAGGCCCCTGGAAGAAATGCACCATATAATTGCTGCCATTGGCGACCATATTGACGGTTTTTCGTGCCGGGTCCGTATACGACCAACCGCTATCCAGGGTGGTGGCAGAAAAATCGTCCTCATACAGCGTAATCCCGACGAGGAGGCGCATCTCCACATGGCCATCGACGAAAGCGGCAAGTGCGCTTTTATTATGCCGTTTATCCACATCCGCGCCGGTATACATCACATTGTCATAGGTGACTGTCGGCGTGGTGGTGGCAGCATGGATGCCATCGGCCACCATCGGCACGTCAGTAGGATTGGTGATTTCCCCGAGGGCCTTCGCCGCGATGGTGCCGTTGTAGACATACCCATTCGCCATCTTCTTGCCCGCGGTTGGGCATATCAACACCCCTTTGTCCAGACCGAGCGAACCCCAGACACTATCCGCGCCGGGCAATAATTCGTCATGGTCCTGCGCGTACATCAGAATTGAGGTGGCGATCTGCTTCTGGTTGTTCAGGCACGACGTCTGCCGTGCCTTCTCCCGCGCCTTCGCAAAAACCGGGAAGAGAATTGCCGCAAGAATTGCTATGATCGCAATGACGACTAACAGTTCAATGAGGGTGAACCCTGAACGCCGACGAGATAAGGAAGCCATCGTGAATCTCCTTTCAATTTATCTGTATATATTATTCTCAGTTTCTCGGAAGGTGTCAACAACGCGCGGACCCTGGTCCAGGAGTGCGCGGATGCCGCATAGCGCAAAATCATTGTGCCGCCATGTGCGGAACAGCCTTCCGCGCTACCCCCGTTGCATCGCCTCTTTGATCTTTGCCGCCAGATCTTTGATGTTAAAAGGTTTTCCAATAAACAGCGTCTCCGGCGTCAGTACACTCTGGTCAAGAATGGCGTCGTCGATGTAACCGGACATGAAGAGCACACGGAGATCGGCACGTTGCCGGCGCAGACGATCCACCAGCACCGGGCCATTCATCCCGGGCATCACGATGTCGGAAATGATCAGGTCAGGTTGCAGACCGTTCTCCTCCACCAGCAGCAACGCTTCGCCGCCGTTCGCCGCGATGGTTACTTCATACCCCCATCCGCTGAGGAGGCGTGCAAAAAGAGCACGCAAGGACTCTTCATCCTCCACCACCAGAATGGATTTCCCGTGATCGGGGCATACTTCTTCCACCTGGCGGATGTTTTTGATTTCCGGAAGTGCTGAAGTCGCGGGAAGGTAGATCTTAAACGTTGTGCCGCACCCGGGTTCGGAAAAGACCACGATATGTCCGCCGGATTGCTTGACAATGCCATAGACGGTTGATAATCCCAGACCGGTGCCGCTTCCTTTTTCTTTCGTGGTAAAGAAGGGCTCGAAGATGCGTGAGATGATCGCTTTTGACATGCCGCATCCCGTATCTGTCACCGCGATCAACACATACCGTCCGGGCGCCGCGCCCACGGGCTCGGACAGACACCGTCCATCGAGTTCAACATCGGCCGTCTCGATCGTCAATATTCCGCCATACTGCATCGCGTCTCGCGCGTTGATCGCCAGGTTGACGACCACTTGCTCGAGCTGTCCGGGATCAGCTCTGACGCGCGCGTACTCCGCGGCCAGCGTCAACCGCAGGTCGATATCCTCACGGATCAAGCGACGCAGCATCTTCTCTAAATTCTCCACCAGGACATTGAGGTCGAACACCTCGGGCTGCCACACTTGTTTCCGACTGAAGGCCAGCAGTTGACGGGTCAGCATTGCCGAACGCTCTCCGGCTTTGATGATCTCTTTCACATCTTCGCGCAAGGGGTCGTCCGCTTGGAGTTTGCGCAGCACAATTTCGCCATAGCCGATAATCACATTCAGCATATTATTGAAATCGTGCGCCACGCCGCCCGCCAAGCTGCCGATCGCCTCCATTTTTTGCGAGATGCGGAGTTGTTCTTCCAACTTTTCGCGTTCCTGCTCGGCCTGCTTGTGTTCGGCCAGCTCGCGTTCCAATTCCCGGGTGCGTTCAACCACCAGTTCCGCCAGTTGTTCGTTCTCCCGGCGCTGCAGGCGATTGGCGGTCTTGATTTTCGCCATGGCGCGAATCTGGGCGGTTAGTTCCACCTCATCAAATGGCTTGGCCAGAAACCCCTCTGCCCCCGCTTCCAGTGCGTCGACGCGACTTTCACGGTCCGTTCGCATGGCCGTGAGGAAGATCACCGGAATAGCCCGCAGTCGCTCGTCGGCTTTCAGTTGCCGGCAGACCGCAAAGCCATCCATCCCCGGCATGACGATGTCGAGCAGGATCACGTCCGGGTCTTCCGCACGGGCCATGGCCAACCCGGTTGGCCCATCCAGGGCGGTCAGTAATCTGGTACCCGGCAGTTGCTCCGCGACGACCGCACGCAACGCGGTCAAATTATCACGGATGTCGTCAATTGCCAGTATTGCCAGGGTTTTCGTCTCCATCGAACACCTCGTGCAGCATTTGATTGAGTGCTTGTTGATCGATCGGTTTAGAAATATAGCCATCAAATCCACAGGCCAGGATCTGTTCCCGGTCGCCCATCATGGCACTGGCGGTCACCGCCACTACCGGAATGTCACACAGTTCATCATCGGCACGCAACGCCGCCAGCGCCGCGATGCCGTCCATCACGGGCAAAGCGATATCCATCAGAATAAGATCGGGGTGATGTTGCCGTGCCAGTTCAACGCCCATCAAGCCGTCCGTCGCTTCAAGAACCAGATAACGGTCGTCCAGCAAGGCGCGGGCCGTCCGCATATTATCCGGGTTGTCTTCCACCACCAGAATCACCGGACGGTCCGCGGGCCTTGATCGCGCGCGCCGCGACACAGGCAAATGGGCTTCCCGCGGTTGCACCATGGCGGCCACCGTGGTCAACAGCGCTTCTTTGCTGATATCGCCCTTCTGGATCAGTTGGAAGATATGATTACCCGTGAGGAAACTCAACTCCTCGCGGGTCACGTGCTTCGCCGTCAGAATGAGAACAGGCAAAACGGCGGTGGCATCTACGGCGCGGATAGCTTGCAATACTTCAAAGCCGTCCATCTCCGGCATCATCAGGTCGAGGATCACGGCATCCGGCTGGATGACCGCCAGTTGCGCCAGCGCCTCTTCGCCACTGCGCGCCACGCGCACCTGATACCCCTGGCCGGCAAGGATATCGAGCATCTGAATCACTACCGGCTCGTTATCCTCAATCAAGAGCAGCGTGGCCCTCTGGATGTTGGCAACGGCGTTTGGGGTGGGAAGCATGGCGGGTGATACACGCGTCAAACCGCACTCCGCGCCAACTTCGGAGGCGACAAGACTACACGGTAGCCACAGCGTGAACGTTGAGCCGCGCCCAAGTGTGCTGTCGACCGTGATCATTCCATGCAGCATGGCGGCATATTTCCGCGCAATGGCCAATCCCAACCCGGTGCCGCCGAATTTTCGCGACGCGCTGTCATCAGCCTGGCGAAATTCGTCGAAGATGTGCGGGAGTTGATCGGCGGCAATGCCGATGCCCGTATCACGCACCGTCACCTGTACTTCGTCGCCCATCAACCGAGCCGACACTTCCACCACACCCTGTTCGGTGAATTTCACCGCGTTGCCGATCAGATTTTGCAGAATGTGCCGGCATTTTTCCGGGTCGGTGGTGATAAGCGGCACGGCGTCATCCACCAGATTGCGCAGCGTAAGGTTTTTCTCACGCGCCTGCGGTGTGAGCATGGCCACCACGTCGCCGACGAGTTCGCGGAGAGAGCAGGGGTCAAGGTTGAGAACATCGCGACCGGCTTCGATGCGCGACAAGTCCAATATATCGTTGATGAGCGCCAGCAAATGCTTGCCGTTGCGCTCGATGACTTCCAGGTAACTGCATTCTTCATCCGGGATTGTGTTGAGCAGACGACGATTCAGCACGCCGGAGAGCGCGATGACCGAATTCAACGGGGTACGCAATTCATGACTCATATTGGAGAGGAAGGAGGACTTCAAGCGATTCGCTTCAGCCAGTTGAATTTTTTGCATTTCCAGTTCGGCGTTCTGTGCGGTCAACTCATCCGCCTGCATGGCCAATTCCTGCTTCTGCACTTCGAGTTCCCTGTTTTGCCCTTCCAGTCGTGCTGCCAGTTCGTTAATCCGCTGAAAGGCCAGCACGCCATTTACACGGGCATTGAGCATACTCCAAATGTCGGTGATCAGCCGCATAGTTGATTCGCTATAAGTGCGGATCGTTGCCAACGACACCACAGCCACGACTTCGTGCTCCGACAGTACGGGGATGGTCAGGATTTCGCGTGGCGTAAATTCTCCGCTCACCGTTGGGAAGGTAAAACGGGTATCAGCAGGAATCTCCGCGATGCGCTGTATTTGCCGCATGGTTAACGCCGCACCGAATTCACCTTCTAACTCCCGCGCGGAAAACGCGGTACGCTTGTCGGCAGAAAGCCCGATGGCGTCGTTCAACTCGAAGGCGCTTTTCGCGTCGTTTAGACAGTAGATCGCGCCCACCTGGGAGCCAGTAAACGCGAGCAACGCGGCCAGTACTTTACGGGAGAATCCCGCGAGTTGTTCTTCCTGCAGCATGATGCCGGCGAGTTGCGCGGTCTGCTCATTGACGCGCGCCTCGATCTCAATCGTTTCCGCCATGGTGTTGAACGCTGTGGAAAGCGTCCCAAATTCATTGGTCGACACATAGGGGCTGCGCGTGTCTAACTGACCACCGCGAAACCGTTTTGCCGCCGCCGTCAGTTGTTCAAGGGGAGTTTGGATGGCCCGCTGCAGGAGCGACAACACCAGGAACGCGATGAGCAGGATCGTGACGACCAGCACGGCCAGTTGACGGTCAAGGGTCTTCTTTTGGGCCATGGCCTCCTGATAGAGTTGTGTGCCCTTACTCATCGCGAAATCGTCGATTTCCTTCAAATGCTTATTGACCTCAGTCTCCTGGACGTATTGGGCGCCGCCGGGGTGGAGGCGGGCCAACGCACCGGCGATGTTCCCCACTCGATACAGGCGAATCGTCTCGGTGCGCATCGTGTTGGCTTTGATGATATCCTCATGCAGGTCGACAAGGTCGGAGCGCGGGCCGAGGTAGCGATCCAGCAATATCGTGTATTGCTGTTCGATTTCATTCGTCGCCAATTCGATATTCTGCAAGGCAGTCGCGACTTGCGCGTCAGTTTTCGCGAGCAGCAACTCACTCAAATTCCGAAACACACGTTCATTTGCCGTTTCGATTCTCCCGAGGGCGCGGCGAACTTGCAACGGGTGTTGATACATCATGGTAGTTTGCTGGGCGATCTGGGTGGTTTGCCGCCAGGCGACGACGCCCAGCAGCGCCATAAGCACCAGGAGCAACCCGAGCCCCGCGCGCAATTGTGTGCTGATTTTCAAATTCGTCAGGGTCATCTGTTCCTCGTTCTCGTCACGCTAGCCCGCTTTATTCGCGAAGCGAATAAAGCGCTCGCCAGCCGAAGCTGTATTCGCTTCGCGAATACAGCGGGCTACCCAAACACGGACGCGGGAGGGGCCACGGCGTGAAAACCGCCGGTATTCTCGACAATCTGCCGTTCCGTCTCGCCGGTCATCAGGTACCCACCGGTTGCCAGGCAATGTCGAAACTTCTCCAGGAGAAAGCGTTGCGTCTCCTGAGAGTAATACAGGAGCACATTGTTGCAGAGCACAAGGTCAAATGCGCCATAGATACTGATGGGCGGGCATGTGGTCCCGGCGTCAAGTAAATCATACACGGAAAAATCCACCCGCGCCTTCAGCCGGTCGACGAGAGAATAACTCTCGCCGTGCCGTGTAAAATACCCATTAAGGTGCCGCAGGCGCACATTTCCCAGCGCCGCCGGGCTGTAGACACCGGCACGCGCCACCTGCAGGTCCGCTTCAGAAAGATCAGTGGCGAGGATGCGATACGTCAGCGGGGTTTCCCACAGCCTGAGCAATTCATCGAGCAGAATCGCGACGGACCAGACTTCCTGCCCGGCGGCGCATCCCGCTGACCAGATGCGAATTTCTCGCTGGTGCGACAACGTCCGTTCCATGATCAATTTGGGCAAAATGAGCTGCTCGAGCACCGAAAAGGCCAGGGGATTTCGAAAAAATTCACTATAGTTGATGTGCAGCGCATGAGTGAAGGCTTCTACTTCGGAATCATCCGTGATGAGGCGCTGCAGATAGTCACGGGGAGTCTCACCAATCGTCGCTTTGCGGCGCTTCTCGATCGATTGCGCTAAGAATGATTCGTCATAGCGTGAGAGATCCAAACCACGCCGTAGACGCAATGCTGCCGTGATCTCATTCATCTAACCCCCATTGTGCGGGAAACCGTCATTTTCAACATGATTCAAGAGGTTTTTGCAACTATAATTATTATACACCTGTTGGTAGCTCTTGTATATTTTGGGGTCTACTCCTAGACTAATGGTTAGCCGAAGCTTTATTCGCTTCGCGAATAAAGCGGGATAAGCGTGAGGTGACGAAATGAAAATCGCCGTATTGATCGTTTTTGCCCTGTTGCTGGTTGTGCCCGCCTGGAGCGCGCCGGCATCGCTGTTAACCAACCCGGACTTCACCCTGGATAAGGACGGCGACAAATGGCCCGACGACTGGCCGCGCGTGGCCGGCGCCTCATGGGAAATAGAAAACGGCAAAGCCTTTCTGCGGTTACGCGCGGACAAACCCGGGGTCATGACGCTGCTCTATCGGCGCGCCTACCTGCCGACGCCGGCCCCGGCGCTGCTGGATGTCCGCCTGCGCGTGCGCCACACCGACGTGCAGCATGGCAAAGAAAGCTGGAACGACGCGCGCATTTTTGCCCACTTCAAGAATCAAGCCGATCACGTCCTCCGCCCGGAACCCACCTTCCCCAACTTCCAGGGTTCCTCCAATGGGTGGGTCGATGTGAACCTGCTCGTGAAGGTGCCGAAAGGCGCGCAATATGTCGAAATCATGCCGGTGCTTTTTGAAGTCGCCAGCGGCACTTTCGACCTGGCGCTCGTGCAGGTACTGCCCGCCACGGCCTATCTGCAACCCGGCGCCCCGGTTATCGCCTCGACGCTGCTGGCGCCAACCAAGGGCGCCGTCACGCCGCCGGAATTGCACGTTGAGGGCAATAAAGTATTGACCCCGGACGGCAAACCGGTGTGGTTGCAAGGCCTATGTGTCGATAGCCTGGAATGGAGCGCGGGCGGCGAAAGAATCGACCAGTCCATCCCGGTCGCCATCGAGCAATGGAAAGCCAATGTCATCCGCTTGCCGGTAAATGCCGACAACTGGTTTGGGCGCGGGCCGTGGCAAAATGACGGTGGGGTGGCCTACCGCAAAATCGTGGACGCGGCCATCGAGGCTACCGCCAGCCGGGGCGCATATCTGGCGCTGGACTTGCACGGCTTCGGTATGCCTTTTGCGAAAGACCTGGAGTTCTGGCAGGATGCCGCGGAACGTTATAAGAATCATCCGGCGGTGCTCTTTGAACTCTTCAATGAACCGCACACCGTCACCTGGCAAGAATGGCACGACGGCGGGGTGTTGCCGGAAGAGAATATGAAGCAGGCCGCCAACGATGAAGAACCCGTCTCGCCGGGCATGCAGGGCTTGCTGGATGCCGTGCGCGCGCGCGGGGCGCATAACGTCGTCATCGTGGGGGGTCTGGATAGCGCCTACGACCTGACCGGCATTATGCAGGGGTTCGGGTTATATGAACGTCTCGGCGGTCACGGCATCATCTATTCCAGTCACGTCTACCCCTGGAAGAAGAACTGGCAGGAAAAGATGCTGGTCGCGGCGGACACCTACCCCCTATTCCTCGGGGAAGTCGGGAGTCCCCCGCTCGATTGGAAGGGGTTTGACTTCATCCTCCCCGCGTGGCGCGTCCCGCTGGAGGGATGGCCGCCCGATGTCCTGGCGATGATCCAGAAATACAAGCTTCATTGGACGGGCTTCAGCTTCCACCCCACCTGCGGCCCCAGCGTCATATCCGACTGGCAATACACCCCGACACCGTATTGGGGAACCTATGTGAAGGCGGCGTTGGCGGGAAAACAATATACGCTGACGCAGTTGCACTGAGCGCACGGCAGGCTATTACTTCATATGGACTTTCGCTTGCGAGTGTGACGCCCTCACCGACTCCCTTCTCCCCGAGGAGAGGGGAGTCGGCGGAAGCGAAAGTCCTGAAGGTATTTGACATTACTGGTTCGTCGCTTTCGGCCGTCCCTGCCGGGACTTGGCATTATTGTTACGCCACAATCCCCCCAATAAATTGGGGGGCTATTCTCGGTCGTCCCTATTCGGGACGATTCGACGCTGAAAATCCGGGCTGGATACAATGCCATCGTGTTGCGGCGTGTGGCCGAAAGACCACAGCCGGTATTTCCGGTCAAGTCTATTAACGATGTCGGACGTGTAAATCGCCTTCTATTGTCCCGGATAGGGACAGTCGATAATAGCCCTGAAGTTTAGCCTTTTTGGTTTTTTGAAAAATAAGTTATTTTGTTAATTAGAATTATGTTTGGTGTGTGGCGTCCTGGGGAATGGATTGGTTACGAACATCCCATCACCCAGGAGACGC
>Ga0118677_10002252_pt1 | contig 39127 bp, 29 predicted proteins | sample AliMusrvi5mmetaG_FD_86154 | JGI IMG/M metagenome (GOLD analysis project Ga0118677, IMG submission 86154) | reverse complement strand
AACTTACCGTCCAGCTAACACTTCCCCCTGTCGGGCGTGTAAGGGACTTTCACCCTCAAGCAGGTGCGCCCTGCCGGGCGCACCAATGAAACGGGAAGAAGAGCAATCTTCTTCCCGTTTTTTATTGTTTTTGTTTACCCTAAATGCTGATGCCCGAAAACTTACTCTTTAGGAACCCGCATCTGCATGGGACGACCGAATCTAGGGGAATTGATGGTCAGGGGCGCCGATCGCCCATTAGCTGGAATCGCATTTGAGATAGCCCGCCCCACCTCATTTGAATCTGGGTTCTGACTATTTACCTGCAAGCGATTATTATTATCGAAGTAATCGGTCTCAATGATTTGGACCCGTTGAACCAACTCAGCGACCTGTCGCGTCAACATGGTATTATCCACTTCCAGAGTTGAAACCTTGTCTTTCAATCGCATGATCTCACTGTCCCGATCGGTGAATTCCGTGGTCATGTTTGACGCCAGCACCGAATGAGCCCACAGAATGTTGCGCGTGATATCCGAACGTATGGTGGCCGCGTTTTTTGCCATCGTTTGAGCCGATTGGGCCGCTTTATCCGCCACTTTTTTTAGTTCATCGTCTGTCACCTGTTGTGACCGATCCAAACGAGTGCTGGTTTGCTGAATATCGGCCTTGAGCGCATGAGCCCGATCAATGTTCATCTTCACAATCACGGCCAAAACGCAGGAAAACGCCACGGTGATACCAAGAAGTCCCCACACAAAGCGTTTACGTCCACGACGGCGCTCCTGCTCCAGAAACTGCTTAAACGAATTCAGCACTGGTAACGACTCTTCATTCAGCGACGGATCTCCCGCCAACACCGGCAAATTCATGCCATCCCCAGGCCGCTGCTTTCCCAAAGACGGCAGCGGCATTTTCCCGGCAGCCTGATTCATGCCAGCCATCCGCTCAGAAATACGTGACAATGCCTCCGCCTGTAATCGTAAAATCTCGGTAAGCCCTTCGACACCCCGCTTATCAGAACCTGAACTATTAATATTATCCGTCATAATATTTTCCATCAGAACCACTTACAAATGGCCTTCTTTTGCTGTTTCTGTTTTTTTTTCAACACTTCCCACTGCCGCAACTCCATCTGGAGGTGGGCCTCAACACTATTCAAAATTCCCGGTTTATTTGCCTTTGTACCAGGTTGGCTTACAGACGGTTCCACCACACTCGGGGGTGCAATCCAGGCTTCGGCCTCCATCGGCCCAAGTGTTTCGGCATGAAGTACTTCCGAATGAATCGCCTCCACCTCAACCACGGCACCCGGTTTAGAGGAAACGCATTCGCGCTGATCCAATTTTTTATTTAAATCACGCAATTGGAACTCACGACGTTCCACTTCACGCATGGTTTCCGCCACCAACTCGGTCGAATCTCTGATTTCCTTCTCAACTCGTTTGAGCTTATCAGAAGACTCCTTCTCTTTTCTTGCGGAATCTTTCTGTAAAGTCTGATAGCTCTCCTGTGCCTTAACCAGTTGTGCCACGAGACGATCTGCTTCGTGCTTCGTTTTCTGCAATGTTTTCTCCAGAACTGCCACTTTCGAGCGCATTTCGGCCGCCTGCGTCTCTGCCTGTGTTTTGCCACGAGCCACCGTCGTCTCCAGTTGCTGGATCAGCGTCTCTTTTTTCTGAAGCGCACTCTGTGCTTCTTTCGACAATGCAGCACGCTCTTCCATCAAAGAACGCATTTTAGTCGCCTGCGTCTCTGCCTGTGTTTTGCCTTGAGCCACCATCGTCTCCAGTTGCTGGATCAGCGTTTCTTTTTTCTGAAGCGCACTCTGTGTCTCTTTCAACAGTGCGGTACGCTCTTCGATCAGTACCTTTTGAGCTCTCTCTTGTTCCTGAATCAATTGGGCGGCAAGGAGGTTTTCACGCTGCTGCGTTTCCTGGCACGCCTTTTCCAACAATGTCACTTTGGTGCGCATTTCAGTCTCCTGCGCCAATATCTGTGTTTTGCCATGAGCCACCGTCTTCTCCAGCTCATGGATGAGCGTCACATTATTTCGCAGTGTAGTCTGGGCCTCATTCAATTGATGCGATAACGCTTCTGTCAACCGCATTGAGACGGCAAGATCCTTATCAGAATTTTCTATCCTAGCCTGCAAATCTACCAATTTGGAATCACTCTCTATCGCTTTGCTCAAGGCCACCCGCTGCGCTTCACGCAAGGCCCCAACAGTCGCGCTCATCCAACTTCCACACCCCGCCAGCATTTGATGAAACTCCTCCTCCAGAAGAGGTATAACCGAATCGTCCAGGACCGCCTTTCGGCCAGTTCCCATCTCACTTAATTTTGCGCCAAGGGGAATTGATTTTTCTGTCGCCAGAACCCGGATCGCCAGAAGGTTTAGCGGGCCATAGACCGTGCCATCCGCCAACTGAACCGACCAGTTAAGCCGCAGTTCCGGGATGTCTTCCACCGGAAACCATACATCTTTCCGCTCCGACCATTCACAACCGGGAATGACCCGGGCATCGGTTGCCCAAATACATAACGTACCGATATCAACAGGTCCATAAATGGCCCCATCCGGGGTTCTGAGGTAATAGGCAGACACTTTATTGATTTTCGTCTCCATGGAGTATTACCCAGTACCGCCAAAATTTGATTTTTTCTTCCAAAGTGTCTCGCGTCTCGGCTTCCGGCAAGGCGTTTGGAGCACTTTCACATAGACCATGTCCTCCCCCAGAATATGCTCTAACTCCTGAATCAGGGATTCATCGCAGGTAACTTGATAATGACTGCTGGTGTCAAGAAACACCTTTTCTCCCGATTGATATTCCAAACAAAAATTCACCATAGTCTGCCCCGGATGAAGTTCCAATACATCGCGGATTTTCTCCAGAACCGCGGGGTCTTCACTCACTCTTCCAGCCGTCAGGTGAAGACTGAATTTTTCGACAAACAACGTGGGTGCATCTTTAAGCGGATAGACTTCGCTGGCAATAATACGAAGCCTACTCTCATCATCCAAGCGAACCTCCCCGCACAGCATCACCACCTGATCCTGCGCCAACACCGGTTTGTACTCCAGATAGGCATCGGGGTATACCACCACCTCGACACTCCCATCCAGATCCTCCAGTTTAAGAACCGCCATGGGCTCTTTCTTTTTGGTCATGCGGGGTAATAACTCTGAAATCAGCCCCCCGATACGGGTCTGCTCGCCGGATTTGATGTTTTTTAACCCTTCCACATTGGTCAACTGATAGCGCTCCAGTAATTTAGAATATTGGCTCAGAGGATGCCCGCTCATATAAATGCCCAATAGTTCACGCTCCTGCGCCAAGAGCTGTCCCTCAGACCATTTATCCGCTGGGGGCAAAGAACTATCATCGGCCGTCACTTGGGGTTCTACGGGCATGAGGTCAAACAAACTCCCCTGCCCGGATGCCTTGTCGCGAGCAGCCGCATTGGCCCGGCTCAACGCAAAATCAATACCACCAAACAGCCGGGCCCGATCACTACCGGGAAAATCAAAGGCTCCCGCCTTAATCAAACTTTCCACGACTTTCTTATTGATAACCTGGCCTTGGAATCGCCGCGAAAAATCCATAAGGCCTTTGAAGAGCCCATTCCGCTTACGTTCCGCCACAATCTCACGGCAGGCCCCTTCCCCAACATTCTTGATGGAGGCAAGACCGTACCGCACCCCGCCTTTAGTCGGGCTGAAACGGACTTCGCTTTCATTGATATGGGGAGGGAGGATTTCAAGCCCCATCGTCCGGCATTCAACCACGAACACGGGAATTTTGTCCATGTTACTCATTTCGCTCGAGAGAAGCGCCGACATGAACTCTTCGGGATAATGCGCCTTCAGATAGGCCGTTTGCATGGCCACCACACTGTAAGCCGCACTGTGAGATTTATTAAAGCCGTAATCCGCAAACTTTTCGATCATGTCGTAGATTTCTTCAGCCTTGGCCGAAGGAATCTGGTTCGTTTTGGCACAACCCTCAATGAATTTCTCCCGCATTTTCGCCATCTCACTGGCTTTTTTCTTGGAGATGGCACGACGGAGGTTATCACCCATCGCCAGGGAAAATCCTGCCAACACATTAGACACCCGTTGCACCTGCTCCTGATAGATCATGTAGCCGTAGGTGCCCTTGAGAATAGGCTCAAGAAGAGCATGACCATATTCAGTTTTTTCGCGGCCATGCTTGCGATTGATGAAGCTATCAATGAACTGCATCGGGCCCGGACGATAGAGGGCATTCATGGCAATGATCTCTTCGATCATGGTAGGACACAGTTTGCGCAAATTATCGCGCATCCCTCCACTTTCAAACTGGAATACCCCAACGGTATCACCACGCTGAAGCAGTTCAAAAGTTTTCGGATCATCCATGGAAATGGCGTCAATATCCACCGTTTCACCCCGGCTAAGTTTGACCCACTCCACTGCCTCCTTGATCACGGTAAGGGTCTTCAACCCCAGAAAGTCCATCTTCAGCAAGCCGATTTTGCTGATGGGATCCATGGCATATTGCGTAATCACCTGATTCTCTTTATCCAAAGTCAGCGGAATAATCTCTATCAGCGGTTTTTCGCCGATCACAACACCCGCCGCATGCGTACCAGCATTGCGCAACAAACCCTCCAACACAACCCCATACTCCAGAATCTGTTTGCAATTCGGCTCTGTGACCGAGGCTTTTTTGAATTCAGGATTTTGCTCCAGAGCCTTAGCCAACGAAATCTTTGGGTCATCTGGCACCATCTTCGCCAACCGATCACACTCGGAATAAGGCAATTCCAAGGCTCGCCCGATATCACGAATCACAGTCTTGGCGCCAAGCGAACCGAACGTAATAATCTGGGCGCAATTCTCACGCCCATACTTATCCTTTACGTACTCAATCACCTCACCACGACGGGTCTGACAAAAATCAATATCAAAGTCCGGCGGGGACACCCGCTCAGGATTCAAAAAGCGTTCAAAAATCAAATCATAACGGATCGGATCAATACCTGTGATTTCGAGGAGATAAGCCACCAAACTGCCCGCACCGGAACCACGTCCGGGACCTACCGGAATGCCCTTGGTCTTTGCGAAATTAATGAAATCCCACACCACCAGGAAGTAATTAATGAATCCCATCCGCTCGATAATGGAGAGCTCATACAGACACCGTGTTACAAGTTCCTTTTCACGATCATCCTTCGGATAATCAAGATCCTGAACCCCATAACGTTTCAACAGCCCTTTGTGGCACAAATTGAGCAGATAGTCCTTTTGTGTCCAATCCTGCGGAACCTTGAAAAGAGGAAAATGAAGCTCACCAAACTTTAACTCCACATTGCAACAATCGGCAATCTTCAAGGTGTTGGTAATCGATTCGGGAATGTCCCGGAATATGGACGCCATCTCATCCCCGCTCTTGAAATAGAACTCCGAAGAAGGGTATTTCATGCGCTTGGGATCACTCATCACAGTCTGGGTCTGAAGACACAGCATAACTTCATGGGCAGCAGCATGTTCCCGTTTCAAATAATGCGCATCATTGGTCGCAACCAACCCCAACCCCGTTTTTCTGGCCAACGTCACCAGCCCCTTATTGACCTTACGCTGTTCCGGCATCAAATGATCCTGGACTTCAAGATAGAAATTATCCTTTCCCAGAATATCGGAATAAAGCCCTGCTAATCTGAAAGCACCGACCTCATCATCATCCCGTAAGCGCTCGGGAATTTCGCCTTTCAGGCAGGCCGAAAGGCCGATCAAGCCACCGGAATATTTGGCCAGAATTTCATGATCAATACGGGGCTTGTAGTAAAACCCTTCCAGATGAGCAGCACTGATCAACCGGACCAGGTTCCGGTATCCTGTGTCATTTTTGGCCAGCAATACCAGATGATTAGCATGCGATTTCGAAGAGGTATCTGTTTTCCGATCAAAACGACTTCCGGAAGTTACATAGGTCTCACACCCAATGATGGGCTTAACGCCCTTTTCACGGGTGGCCTCATAGAAGGGAACCGTCCCATACATAACCCCGTGGTCCGTAATCGCCAACGCCGACATTTGCATGGATTGGGCGGCGGCGGCAATATCCTTAACACGGCAAGCCCCATCCAGCATGCTGTATTCAGTATGAACATGAAGATGAACAAAGGGCGTCGTCATAGGTTGCAGAGTTAAACATCCATCGCCATGGCGACTTCAGGACAGGTGAAGGGCGAATCATATTTCGCACAGTTAATGCAACCCATATAGAGTTTATGCATTAAAGTAGCCTTTGGAACCTCGCGGAATCCCATCTTGGCGAAAAAACCAGGCGTAAAGGTCAAAACAATCATTTGGGAAGGCTTCAGAACCTGAATCCGCTCAATGGCGGCCTTTACCAACATTCGCCCCACACCCTGTTGCCGCAGGTTACGCTTGACCGACAGCGATTTAATTTCAACCGAAGGATGGCGGGCATGGCCGATTTCCGGCAAAATAGACCAGGAGATGGTCCCCACGATCTGACTGTTTTTCTCACAGACAATAAATCGATCGATATTCTCCGCGATATCGGAGATGGGACGCGGTAGTAATTCTTTGGGATAGGCCTTGATCAGGCTATAGATCCCGTCCGCATCGGTAAACCCGGCATTACGCACGATGAATTTTGATTTCTGTTTCACCTGAGCAGAATACCCCACCCCGCTTCATGACAACAAGAAAAAGATGGGGCCCAAAACAACCCTACCTCAAGGCAAGTTTCCGGTATTTTCCGCGACGATGCAGCAGACGATCACTATTGCCAGCCAACACCTTCTCTTCGTAATCAGCAAAGTTTCCATCAAACCACCGGAGTTTACCATCACCCTCAAAAATGAGCAGATGCGTGCAAATACGATCTAAGAAATAACGGTCATGACTGATGACCATGGCGCAGCCGGAAAACTCCATGATCGCTTCTTCCAGAACGCGCATCGTGTTGACATCCAGATCGTTGGTGGGCTCATCCAATAACAGTACGTTGCCGCCCTTCCGCAGCATTTTTGCCAGGTGCACACGATTGCGCTCACCACCGGATAGTTTCCCCACTTTCTTCTGCTGCTGGGCTCCGCGAAAATTAAACCGGGACAGATAGGCACGCGAATTCATCGTGCGATCACCCAACTCCACCTCGTCACGTCCATTCGTGATCTCCTCAAACACCGTTAAATCATCGCGCAAAGCATCCCGATGCTGATCCACATAAGACAATACCACACTTTCCCCGATGGTCACCGTACCTTGATCAGGCTGCTCCTGCCCCACCAACATCCTGAATAGAGTCGTCTTACCGCATCCATTGGGTCCCACCACGCCCACCACTGCACCCCGGGGCAAATTGAACGACACATGATCCAACAGGGTCACACCATCATACGCCTTGGTAACGTCATCTAAAATCACCACTTTGTTACCCAAATGCGGACCAGGCACAATCTGGATCGAGACATCATCCTTCCGCGCCTCAAAACGCTCGCCGGAGAGCTCCTCGTACCGGGCAATACGCGCCTGACTTTTCGTGCGCCGACCTAACGCCGAAGTGCCCAACCATTCCAATTCGTTGGCCAGAACCTTTTGCCGCTGGCTTTCTTTTTTTTCCAATTGCCGCAACAATTCAGCTTTCTGCTTCAGCCAGGAAGAGTAATTCCCTTCAAAAGGGATTCCCCGTCCATTATCCAGTTCCAGAATCCACTTGGTGATATGGTCCAGGAAATAGCGGTCATGGGTGACAATGATCACCGTGCCATGATATTCACGCAAGGTGGTCTCCAACCACGCCACCGTTTCAGCGTCAAGATGATTGGTAGGCTCGTCCAGCAACAGCATATCCGGCTTTTCCAACAAGACTTTACACAAAGCCACGCGACGACGCTCCCCCCCGGAAAGCTTGGCCACATCCGCATCATCAGGCGGCAAAACCAACGCATCGGACGCTACATCCACCAGCCGATCCACTTCCCAGGCATCCATACTGTCAATCTGATCCTGAAGCCGCCCCATTTCATCCATGAGTTTGTCCATCTCAGCCTTGGGCAGCTTTTCCCCCATCTTGTCGGCCACCTCATCATAACGGCGAATCAAGGCATGCACCGGCTCCAAGGCTTCTTCAAGATTCTGCCGGACATTCTTCGCAGGATTCAATTGCGGTTCCTGCGGCACATACCCAACCCGCATGTTCCTGCCCAAGGTGGCCGTACCCATGAAATCATTATCCAATCCGGCTAAAATACGCAGAAGGCTGGTTTTTCCTGAACCATTTTCCCCCACAATGCCGATTTTGGCCCCATAATAAAACGACAGACTGATATCCTGAAACACCGTCTTGTCGTTATACATTTTCGTCAGGTTCTGAGTCTGAAAAATAAATTGTGGTGCCATAGGTTTATTGGTTTGAGGGTTAGTAGTTAATGGTTATCGGGTACAAAATAGTTGGGAATACTAAAGCTTAACCGCTACGAACTCAAGCTTGACTCGCATGAAGTAACTCGCCAACATACGCCCCCAGCTGAATTGGATGGTATTTGTGCGCCTGTAGCCTAATGGACAAGGCATCTGACTTCGGATCAGAAGATTGCAGGTTCGACTCCTGCCAGGCGCGCCACCTTAAAACCAACATACCGCCACGTACAACAATTTTGTCTTGTATTCACTGGAAATAGCCACTAATCAATTGTTTATTGCGTTAGGAACAGTCTGCGGACATTAAACTATAGATTCGGGTGCCATAGACGGAAAAGATGAATGCAGGAAAGCTAGCTAGAGCCGTACGATACTACGACAAGCATACATCGATAGCAGAACGGCTCTTGCCGAGTTCCCAGTGCCATGCTTTGCACGCCCCCTGTAGCATTGATCCCTGACAACGAGTAATCTTCATTGAGGTGGGCTAGAATGAAAATCTTATACCCTTTGCCTAGTGCATGCTCTGATACAGCAGAGGAGATAGATGCCGATGATGCCTCATCAACCGAATGCTTTTGGAGAAACTGTCCAGTCCATGGAGGAAGGTCAGTTCGAGTCCTAACCGAGAATTAATGTTCTTATGTCATTACTGTTGATGACACATTTCAGTTCCCAGAACCGCACCATGCTACGAGAGATGGTCGTAACCGATCTCAAGGTTAGATATCAGAACTCTGTCCTGGGCTACATTTGGTCTTTATTAAAACCACTTTTCCTGTTCGCTATCCTTTATATCGTATTTATATTTATCATCCCTCTGGGCAAGGACGTTGAACATTATCCCGTTTATCTCCTTACTGGCGTGGTCGTGTGGAATTTTTTCACTGAGGCTACAACGATGGGAACGATGTCTGTAGTCTTGAGGGAGAATCTAATAAGAAAGATCAGCATACCGACATTCCTGATCGTGCTGGCAAGTCAATGCGCAGCGTTGATAAATTTGGGCCTGAATCTCATTGTCATATTTATCTTTTCGATCCTTAACGGCATCCAGCCCGGCGTTGATTGGCTACTGCTGGTTCCGTTGGTGGTCGAACTGTTCATGCTCACCTTCGGCATATCACTATTTTTGTCTTCGTTCTTTGTGAAATATCGTGATATTTTATATATTTGGGAAATTGCCACTCAAGCGGGATTTTATGCGACCCCTATTATCTATCCCCTGATGAGCGTGCCGTCTTGTCTGCACAAGTGGTTTTTCATCAATCCCATGGCTCAAATAATCCAGGATGCAAGATATATCATCGCGACCAAGACCTCTGTTAACATGTGGTCAACGATTCATTCGGCGGCGGTGATCATCCCATTCATGATGGTATCCCTTGTTTTCGTGGTGGGAGTGGTATGTTTCAAACAACGTTCGAGATTTTTTGCAGAGGATATCTAGCCGGTATGTGTGAGAATGAACGAGCCGCGATTGTTGTCCGAGGTCTCCACAAGGATTTCACCTTGCCTCAGTCAAGGAACAGCTCCTTTCAACAATCGGTCATCAACATCGCCAAGAAAGGCAAGAAGCTTACCCAGAGGGTACTGGATGACATCAGCTTTGAGGTCAATAAAGGAGACTTTTTTGGCATTGTGGGGAAAAATGGCAGCGGCAAGAGCACGCTGCTGAAGCTGATCGCTGGCGTTTATCATCCAACCAAGGGCCATATCAAGATCCATGGCAGCTTGACCCCTTTCATCGAGCTAGGGGTTGGATTTAATCCGGAGTTGTCCGGCCGGGATAACGTTTACTTGAACGGCGTATTGCTTGGATTTGATCGAAAGCAAATCAACGATATGTACGATGAAATAGTGTCCTTTGCCGAGCTTGGACCTTTCATGAGCCAGAAACTCAAGAATTATTCCTCCGGCATGCAGGTCAGACTTGCCTTCTCCATAGTTATCAAGGCGAAGAACGACATATTGATATTCGATGAGGTCCTGGCAGTCGGTGATGAGGCTTTCCAAAGGAAATGTTTCGATATTTTTGAACGTTACAAGGCAGCGGGCCAGACCGTGGTACTGGTAACGCACGATATGGAGACCGTGCGGAAATTCTGTAATCGCGCACTACTCATCGACAAGGGCAGGATTGCCAAGATTGGGTCTCCTGGCGAAGTAGCCGATTTATATAGCATGCTGAACCAGAATTTCACGAATCGGGAGATAGAGAGTCGAAACCGGAAAACAGTAAAAGGCAACGCTGTGATAAAGCACATGGCTTGCCTAGACAGCGAGGGAAACGAGTCGGGTGTCTTCAAGGTTTTGAGCACGCTACGTTTCGTACTTGATTTCGACGATGACAAGAATTTGGAGGCTTTCGCAATAAATCTCTTCAAGCAAAGCGGTGAACATATCACTGGCTTCAGGGTCACGCTCGATGCCATTCATGAGTCGCGACGGAATGGCTCTATCGTTTCGGACATACCCATTAAGCTGGCGGTCGGCAAATATCGATTCGTGATCCAGAAACTGGCGGATAACAACAAGCCCCTTGGCGCATTGGTTGATGGCCCTGAATTTCTCGTCGTATCAGACACGAGGAGGGGCCTGCCAGATTGGAGTGGACTGATTGACATCGAACGTTCAATTTATACTAGGAAAAATCAGGAGGGCTATATTCAAGCCGATGGATAAGGATCAACTAGGGAACTTGAGGCGATAGCACAGCTGTTCATTACGTTTATATTGGAGCGGGAGTGATTGATAATCATATCTTAGGGCTAGTCGTATTTGGCAATGGGTTGAGCACTAATTTCTTCGAATTAGTGAATCAAATTGACAGGTTTGGCAGCGTGGATCTGAAGGTGACCTTTGCCGTTAATTTCAACAACAACGAGCTTGATGACTTGATTGAGGATTATTGCAAGTCGAGGCGAAATGCCAACTTTGTAAGAGACCCTAATCTGTCCCGGGTTGATATAGTGAACAGTGCCATCAGATCGACTGACTGTGAAATGTACTCCTGCCTGCTGGCTGATAACGCTTGCATAAGCTATCTGGTGGACGCGACAAGACGCATCCGCCATGGTCACAGGCCGTTGGATTTATTAGCCATACCATTGGATCAACCCTATAGAGCCAGCGGCCTGTTCAGTCTACTGATGGGCAATGGCATATTTTCCGGCTCCATCTTTAGCCGTCGCATTTTTGACAAGATTGGCGGTTTCAATAACCAGCTGGGTGCCAATGGTTTATTTTGGGACTTCTGGATCTCAATCATCGAGGAAGACGGCAAAGTTGACCTCATGAGCACTACTCCTGTGTTACCTGCCCAGAAGTATACGGAAGAAGATGAGACCGAGGTCTTTCATCGACACCGGACATTTTTCACAACACATATTGAAAGCGTCATTGAACATTCCCGAACCAAGATCTGGCGCCTGATCAGCGCAAATGCCGAGAAGGACAAAGAAATCGAGAGTTACAAAAGGACTCTTTCCGACGCCAAGGTCAAGTTCAATAACCTCAGTGAACAGTATCACCAGCTGGCATCGGCCAGAATCATTAAGGGAGCCATCGCACTACATCGGTACCTGACAAGTGCCCTGCATTCGTATTTTGCGCTAAACCATAAGCTGATCGATGAAACCACAAGAATCACACCCGACCTCGTCAAGGATTTCATCAAGAGGACCAAGGGGTATATCGATAACAAGAGAACCACGATCATAAAGAACAGAAAATGGCCAGATGGGTTACCCTTGGTAAGTATTGTTACGCCCTTCTATAATCAAGGGGAGACCATTGATGCTACAGTTAGAAGTGTATTGTCGCAGACTTTTACGAATATCGAGTACATTATCGTCAATGATGGTTCTGACGAAAAGAATACGAGACAGCTGGGATCAGTGAGGCTTGATAGCCACGCTCGTATTATTTCTTGTAAAGAAAACATTGGGAAAGGCAGCCCGGCAGCAGCCAGAAATCTGGGGATATCCCAGGCTAAGGGAAAGTATATAATCTGTCTGGACAGTGATGATATGCTTGACCCCACCTATGTCGAGAAGTGCCTTATAACCCTCGAAACTAATCCGCAGCTTGGGCTGGCAACGTGCATCGCCAGGACTTTTGGAGCCAGCGAGGCGATCATACCATTCTGTGAGTATAATCCACATAACCTGTTGGCTAACAACATGGTCAAGACGTCGGCGATGTTCAGGAAAGATGCTTGGCGCAAAGTTGGCGGATTCAAACCTGACATAGGCTACGAAGACTGGGAACTCTGGATAAACCTGGCCGAAAATGGCTATTTCGGGAAGCTTATCGGCGAGCCGCTCTTCTATTATCGGGAAGCCGAGCATTCGCGCTACATGGATGACCTCATGCGTCATAAAACGAACGTCGAAATGATCAACTCACTACACCCTAACTATCATGGAATCATAAATTCCTGGATACGGGAAAAAAGCAGTAAATTGGTTCGCATCAATTGTTCTGATGCGTTTGTTAATTTGAGCAAGGAAGATCACTTTGTGGTCAGCAGGAAGAAGAATGTCCTGATTGCAATGGCCTGGATGCCTTTTGGTGGTGCCGAACGTTTGATTTACAACTTCTGCAATCAGCTCAAAGACGACTTGAAATTTCATTTTGTAACCGGCCTGAAATGCAACAACGAATGGGAATATAAGTTCAAGAAAATATCCGGCAACATCTTTCATATTGCCAATTTATTCGAAGACAAGGAATTGAAACTTGAGTTCCTCGCCAACTACATCCGGGTTCATCATGTCAGCGTCCTGCACATCATACATACCGATTTTCTGTTCGACATACTACCAAGCATGAAGGCCCGTTTCCCTCAACTGAAGATCATCGTGACGATGTTCAACGCCAAGGTTGAGAATTATTTCATGCCGTCTATTCACCTCCATGAGTTTATCGACGTGTATACATCGGACAATCACGAAACGGCAGATCATTATGCTGAACACCTGCCGAAGGACAAGGACTTCAAGGTGATACCAAACGGGATTGATTGCCATAACGAGTTCAATCCAAATCTATACGACAGGGGAAAACAAAGGAAGCAGCTAGGCTTGAGTCATGATGATCTCGCCGTGTTTTTTGTGGGTCGCTTATCGGAAGAGAAGAATCCAGAGGCTTTCGTGTCCTTGGCAGACAGGGCATCGGATAGTCCGGACTTTACCAATGTCAAATTTTTCATGATAGGCGATGGTCCGCTCGGAAAGAAGATTGAGCAGGAGATCAAGACAAGGAAACTCACAAATGTGAACTGTCTTGGCTATAGAGACGATATCACGCACTGCCTCAGCGCGGCAGATGTATTTATCTTACCGTCGCTGGTCGACGGGTTCCCGGTAGTCATTCTTGAAGCGATGTCAATGCAAGTGGCAGTTATAGCATCCGGAATAGGTGCGATACCGACAGTCATAGACGATCATGTTGACGGTTATGTTATAGCGCCTGGATCTGTTGATGAGATGTTCTATGATCTGGGCCAAATAAACTCTGACAGGGATCAGCTCTCCTCCGTCAAGAAAATAGCTCGAAGGAAAATCCGGGCGAAATACTCTATGCAGAATCTAAAGGCAAACTATTCTCAACTATATGGCTGATGACTTGCCGGGTTGTTCATGCATGGATTCCGTTCCCGGATCCGTCGCCCCATACTGTGACCGATGGCTTATGCATAACTGATTTCTTAGTAACCTAGCCGACCACCGGTTCGCGATAATATCGGGTTTGCAGGAGTTCGCCCACCGCCTCAGGCGTATGGCGCTCATCAAATTTAAGATAGTAACGTTTCCCGCCGGCTTGGGGATGGAAAAAGGTGAAACCCTTGCTATCAACAGTCACCGATCCCTCCTCCGAAATGCCGAAATGGTTACCGTCCGGTTCTAAGGCAAATAGCATCGAGGTCTGATCCCACGACTGGCGATTTCCTATCGGATCCGGCGCCGTCCGCCACAGCTTTGAGGGCCCCTCATAGAAATCCACATAGCCTTTTTTCAGGGGGTTTGCCTCCTTTAGGACTGCCTTCAGCCTCTGCCAGTCGACCAGAACTCGATCACCAATTGTAAAATCAGAAACAATCACGTCAGTGGGCCAGTCGTGCATCACATCACACATCGAGGGAATGTCACAAATAACATTAAATTCACCCTCTTGCGTGGCCGGATCGCCCGAAGCCACAAAGTTGCCTGCCATGATCGAGAGAAACTGGGTTTTACGCCGCGCCAGTTCCATGCCGTCAAATGGAATTCCATCCCCGGCATGATTCACCTTCGAACGGAGCAGGCCAGATAGGTTCGGTGCAAAACCTGTCGCGACAATTCGAACGGAGTTATCCGCAGCTTGATGAAGGACTCGTCTCAATGCCACCACGCCGTCCATCACACGCTCGGGGGGAAGCCATCCGCCACCAGCCATGACGGGCGCATAGCTTTCCCAGGCAACCTTCACGCGACCAAAGTGAATCCCCAATGGGCAATCTTTAACTCCATAGTAGCGGTTAAGCGCATCGATGGCGGCAACTGACCAGGGATTCGGATTGCTGGATAACCCGAGAATCAGACGGGTCTTCCCCAAGACATGCGCTTGAGCCGCCATGATCTGCGCAAAGGCGTCGTCAATGTCATTACCCATATCGTTATCGTAAATCAGTGAGAAGTCCTTTGGCCAAACTTTTTTTGACATAACGCTTCCTATTATTTTTTTAAACAAAATACCTCATTAAAAATCGATAAATACTGAACAAAATCATTCAATGAACAGTCCGGCGGGATACGATGGTCAGGCATCGGAATATATCCCCCCTCTTCTGCAATAGGGCGAAGATGTTCGAGATGAGCCCGAATCGTCGCCGCACCACGCGGGATGAGATTCTTGTCGATTCCGCCGATCATTTTAAGACGGCGCCCATAGCGTTTCCTCAACGCAACGGGATCCGCCTGCCAAGTCCCCACCTCAATCGGAAAGATTATATCGATGCCCGAGTCGAGCCATAATGGCAGTAGATCATCGATCTTGCCGTCACTGTCCAGCATGACCTGCCGCACGCCTTGCGCATGATAGAACTCGACAAGTCGCCGGTAGTATTTGTCGTAGAACTGCTTATAGGCATCGGGCGAGAAAAGCGGTCCGCTCTTGCCGCAGCAATCTTCGAAGATGTAGGCAAAATCGAAAGAAACGTGTTGCAGCAACGACCGGTTGAGCTCAATGTAATAATCAGCTTGAAACTCGATCATCTCCTCATAGAGAGCCGGGTCATCATACTGAAGATAAGAAATGGCTTCCACTCCCAGCCAATCGCGTAATTTACCAAAAAGACTGCCGCCGAAAAAACAAGTCATATGGCTTCGCTGGTTCAGCCATTCTGCCCGATTCTGCCAGCCCGGAGACCAGCGCACCGGATCGGAGGGATCCAGGAATTTTTTAAAACGATGCCAATCTGCGTGGGTCGGCTTCAGGTCGGGTTCGATCATATGGGGGATTGAGCTGCCGTGCTTCCCAGTCTGGACGATCCCGCCAAAAGAAGTTCGCCAGGTACAGGTATCGTCGTCTTCCGCCAGAACTTCCCAAGAACCATTCGACCGCGGTCCCGGATCGAGCAGACCCTGATTATCCCAAATACTCCCGGCGTTGTCGGGCGACATTTCCCAGTCTGTATCCATCTCAGAAAGCTGCGGGCCCCCATTACTGGCCAGAACCATGGGAACATCAAGCCCCTCCTGCCGCCATCGCACCTTTGTCTCCGGCCATGTACCGAAATAAGTGATCGGAAGTCGATCCACCAGCGCATAATCCATCACCGCACAAAAACGCTCCCGACCATTCATTTCGTCCCCATTTCTTATCGCCACAGAGCAACCTTATCGACCAAAGCATCAGCATCCGCAGGATTCGAAGCCCACATGTTGAGAATAACCCCCTCCGGACGCAATTCAGCCATCAATTGTTCCACATCCTCCGGTGTCACATACAGAAATAAACCTTTCCCTGCCTTCTGGATTTGACGCAACATGGGTATCCAATAGGGCATGGGAGGTTGCCCAGTTCCTGCCGTCCACTGAACCGCACGCAGTTCCGGCATGCTAAGGATCAAGTCTAGATGTTTTAAAGCGCCTGGCCCATCAAGATGATATACTGGATAATCAAGCCAACGGCAATATTCCTGCAGATCGGGCAGCACGATCTCGGCGAACATATCAGGCGAAATCATACACGTAAAATCACCTTGCAGCGGGTAAGATTTTCGGAGCGCCCAGGCAGGCATCCAGCAGTTTGAACCGTTACCAATAGGGAACAAGTCATACAACGACTGATAACACTGCTCCCAGATCTTTCTCAGGTCAGCAAGACGTGTAACCACCGTTTTGGGATCATCCATTAGATCTAAGCATAATCCATCCGGACCCCGCACGTTTGCAAGAAGGTCAATCCCCATCCCCAAGTCGGCTATGCCGCATACAAACTTATTTTTGGCGCATTCTGAAATTCGCTTTGTCAGACGCAGTGTCGCCAGCCAGACAGGATTCTCAGGATCCAAGTACGGTTCCCATGTTTGCAGATTCTCTATCGAATGGTCTTGCCAGGAGGTATCATGTTCCACATCAAAACGGATGGGATTGCCAAGGCAAGCCGTCAACGTCCCTGGCCCCAGGTTCGGATACCACATAGGATAGGCATCGCCCGCGAAATGTATACCTTCGAACAGGGTCAGCATCTCGCCTACCACTGGTTCCGGATCAGCCCAGACAGATTCATCAAGAATCCGCCACCAACCTTTGGGTAGGTTGGGTCGTTTCGGTGCAAAAACCTGAACTATTGGGCGGTCAATAATTTCACATGCCCAAAATGCCTCATATCGTTGGGCACACAGATCCCAGTCCGCCTTGTACAACATCTCAAGTCTTTTAGATTCCTTCATTCAGATTTCTTTCTTGATTCCCGTCAATGTAAGGAAAGAAATAAAATGGCACCATGGAGGAAACGGGTGGATAGTTGTATTTTCCGGTTCAGCGAACCGAGGCCCTTTTCCGTGCCAAATTCTGTTTTTGTCGCCGGTAAGCGGAAGGAGGGAGTTTGGCATTACGCTTGAAAAACTTGGAAAAATAGTAGACGTCATTAAAGCCGCACTCCTCGGCAATCACGGCAACGGTAAGAGGTGTTGTTTCAAGCAAACGGCACGCTTTTTCCATTCGCGAGGCAATGATATGCCGGAGGGGCGATTGCCCTGTCGACTTCTTCACAAGATGCCGCAAGTAGTCCTTACTAAGATAAAGCGTATCGGAAAGCGACGCCAGCGAGACTTTTCCTTCGCTCTCCCGGATAATATGCATGGCCTTCTCAATGCGCTGAGCCGAAGTCACCGGACTGACACTTGTCTTCGTCTGGATGACACGCCGCGTCAGCCCGACGACCTGCGCGAGAAGCCCCTGCGCGATCAGTTCGTATGACGCTTTCTTGGCGACAAGTTCACTCGCCAGCCGGTTCATGGGGTCTCTGAGCTCTCCGGCAGGGTCACTCCAAGTTCCGACTAGACCCTCTAAGCCGCTTCCGGAGACGCCAACACAGATGGCAACCAATTCGCTCGTATTATTTTGCTCATGAGCTACCCCGGCCGGGGCAATGTGAAAATCGTTTTTAGAAAAATCCCACCGTTGGCCGCTGAACGCGATACCACCCGTCCCTTGGGCATAATAAACGATCTCAAGAACGGGGTGTGAATGCGACGGCACATGGGAACCCGGGGACAACCGCGAGACAAAGCAAAACTCCAACTTGATCAATGAAGCGCACCTCATCAATTGGTCAGCACATCCAGCACTTCCGCCGGTGTTTGTGACTTCAAAATACGATCCCGTTTCTCACTATCGTTCAAGATCTGACTGATCTCGGATAAGAATTGAATATGGGGACCAGTACGGCTGATGGAGGAAATGGTCATGACAAATATGGTCGAAGGCTTGCCATCCATCGAGGAAAAATCCACCCCGTTTTTTTTCAAAGCCAGCGCAGTCGCAAGCTTTTCCACTGAATCCGTCTTTCCATGAGGAATGGCAATCCCGTGTTGCATGCCCGTGGACATTTTCTGTTCACGATCCAATACGGCCCGAAGCGCTGCATCACGGTCTTTAACCCGCCCCCGAGCCACAAGCAAATCAATCATTTCCTCAATGATTTCCTCTTTGGTCGTGCCCTTCAGATCAACAATGATAGTATCTTCAGATAACAGCTTCTTTAAATTCATGCCGGGATCCTCAACAAAACTTGTAAAAAACTTAACATATCGCCACCCTATTGCGAACTATTTTTACCCCGATAGAGTTCAAGCAACATGGGGGTTACATCCGTCAGAGAAAAAACATTCTTTTTCAAAAAATCGCTCCCCTGTCCGATTGCCACGAGAGGAACAGGATTGAGCGAATGAGCGCGAGATCCAAATCGCTCAATGTTCCCATGATCACTGGTCAGCACAAATAGTGCCCTTTCCACACGGGTAAACGCAAGTACCTCACCCAGAAACTCATCAAACAACCCCAGCACTCGCAGTGCATCATCCCAAGTCCCTTTATGCCCAACCCGATCGGTTTGAAAATATTCAAATAGGGTAAAATCATGTTCGCAGGCAATTGATACCAAAGCTTGCGCCGCTTGGGCGGGAGTTTGCAAAAGCCCCTCGTATCCCCGCGCACGCAAACTCTCACGCGTCAGATCCTGATAAACGGCCTTCCCCTGCTCCATTAGCGCCTTATCGCGTACCCCCCCGAACGCCTTCAAAACCGACACCGTGGTCACCGACTGACTTTTGCGGGCTTCAACCTCCCGGACATCAACGACATAATAGGCATTGGCAAATGTTGACGAAAAACCAAGGCCACTGAGCTTGTCATAAATATTGTTTTCCCGGATGACCTTTCGGAGTGATGGCCCCGGAAATCCCGCGACATGACGCCCCATATGTCGGGCCGCATTCACCCCGGTCAAAAGTGCAGTCTGTCCAGTCGCGCTCTGGGGAATGCCCTCCACTCCCATTCCCGCATCAATAGAAATCGACTGGAATTGGAGTAGTTTGAGCAAATTCGGGCACACGCCACTATAGACAGGATTAACCGCGGGGTCATCATCCCCCATCCCAAGCCCATCAACCAGAATAAATAGCGTCCGTGGTGACTCTCGCAAAACTACACTCCCAGCCCAAGGCGGACGGCTAGTCGCTCAGGCAGGCCTGCGGCGATAATTTTTTTCTGAGCCGTCTCAATGTCATAGTCCACCCGGCGGAGCTCAAACTGACGGGCCGTAGTATCATAAACGGCGTACGAAGCCCGTTTATCGCCATCCCGTGGCTGCCCGACACTCCCCACATTGATAAAATACTTTTTCCCAAGCGTAACGGGTATAACCCCCGTAAGATTGATGCGCCGTACATACCCGGATTTCTCAAACACCACGGGCTGATGCGTGTGGCCGTAGAAGCAGACGGTAGTCGATTGATAATTGAAATTGGATTCCGCCTCCAGTTCATCAAAGACGTAACCCCATTTTTCGGGCATATCCAAAGTGCTGTGAACCAGGGTGAAACTACTGACCACCCGCACCAATTTGAGTTGTTTCAAGAACGCCAACTCCTCCTCCGTCAGCTGATTTCTTGTCCAGTCCACCACATTCGCGGCAAGAGGGTGAAAATCACGAATACACTCGTCATGCGAACAGTAATGATCATGATTCCCACGTACGCAAATAGCGTTGAGCTCGCGAATTTTTGCCAGACATTCCGAGGGGTTGGCGTTGTAGCCAACCATATCGCCTACACAGGTGTAATTCGTCACACCTTGTGATCGCGCATCTTCCAAAACGGCACTGAGCGCTTCCCAGTTCCCATGAATATCGCCCATTACCGCATATTTCACATTCGCCATAGCCCTTACACCTTCAAAATGATCGAAGCCAGAGCCAGATCAGCCGGGGTGGTTATCTTGATATTGGTCGCGGGGGCGGGAACCAAATGCACCGGCTCCCCCAACGCCTCCACGGCCGACGCCTCATCCGTAACCGTCAGCTTTTTCTTCTTGGCATTGGCATACGCCTTGTTCAGCCAATCAACCCGGAAGGTCTGCGGGGTTTGAACCGACCACAATTTCGAGCGATCCACCGTTCTCGAGACCAAAGTTCCCCGATCCACTTCCTTGATGGTGTCAGTCACTTTGACGGCGGCCACCCCGGTCCCCTGTCGCTTCGCCGACAGGATTGTTTCTTCAATCAGAGCGGGAGTCACACAAGGTCTGGCCCCATCATGTACGGCCACAATTTTAACATCATCCTTCAACTCGGCCAAACCGAGCATAACGGAAAGCTGACGTGAAGCACCACCGGCCACCACCGTCCGTACCTTGGAGAACCCAAACATTTGAATCATGCCGCGGGCCGCCTCCAACCGGTCTTTCCGCACCACCAAAATCACTCCATCAATCAGCGGACATTGTTCAAACGCTTGAAGGGAATACATCAACACCGGGCGAGTCCCAAGGGAGAGAAATGCTTTATCCACATCAGCCCCCATGCGCTCACTTTTTCCAGCCGCAACGATGATACCAAAAATCATACCCTAACCGCCTTTCAGGAATGAAGATACTACCCCTTCAACAGCGGGTTGTCAAAATTGTATTGGTTCATTTTGGCTCGTTTGCGATGTAACTCGTTCCATCCTTTTATTGCAACTCCCTCTATTTTCAAGTAATAACCAACGGTATGGAATCCTCGACCTCCAACAAACATGGTTTTGCACTTCTGATGGTCATTCTCCTGTTGGCCCTTCTTTCCGGCGTGATCATGCAAACGCTCATCTCCACGCGCATGCATCTGCGAGCCGGCGATACTCAATACACCCGTCTTTTACTGCGGGCCTCGAGCATGGATGCCGCATGGGATGCCCTTCGCAAAGGCATGAAGGCGGGGGCAAGTGCTTCGGATTGTCAGGTATTCGAGAGCCAACTCCCCTCTGGAATCCATGTCCGAACCACCCTCCAAGGCCTCGAAAGAAATTCCCTCCCCGCCCTCCTGCAACGGCCTGATGTCCCCATATTCGGCCAGTTCTTCTCTGTCTCCTCACGCGCTGAATCAGAAGTGAAAACGAGTGCGGTTCGCGGTCTGGCCTGTCGCCTCCCCTCCGGTGATGTCCGGCTCCTGGCTTGGGCGGAGACCTTATAACATGACGCCCCTCGCCACAGCTCCCTGGGCCAAAACCGCGTTCGGCATCGATTGCTCCGAACGCAACCCCATCATTGTCAAAGCGACGAAAACCCGGCGTTCCTTGAATTTCGAGAACATTGATGAAACCACCTTAGCAACCGTTCCTGCCTCTGCCGTAATCGCAGACTGTCTTCTCCAAAAGGAAAGTTTCACCCGCTGGTTGACAGCCCCTATCGCTTCTGCCCAAAAAGCTGAGAAAGTATTTCCCTCGCTCCTGGACATTCAACTCCCCTTTTCCGTTGAAGATTGCGAATACACTCTTCTCCAAACACGCCCCACCACTGATCGTACAGGCACCCGCGGCTTGGTAGCCGGGGCACGAACCGTGGATATTGAAAAACGATTGACAGTCCTTTCCGCCCTCGGGGTAAATCCCCACCTATTGGATCAGGAGGGCCTTGCGCTTTGGACCCAGTCTTTGGAAGAATCCCCCTTCGTCAAAGGTGGGTCGGAATTAAGGATTGTCCTCTATCTATCCACTGAACGGGTAACCCTGTCCATCGGCCAAAACAGCGAATTTCTTGGCGCCCATACCATGCGGCAATTGGATGCCGACCAGATCCACCGTATTCTAAAATCCTACTTCCCGGCTCCCCCACCCCTGACCCAATGGTTCATCACAGGCCCCCAGGCCATCCTTCCGGAGTCTGGAGAATCCCCACTGGACTCACTGACCAAACGCTGGCCAGGCCCCATGAAAATGACCCGTGAACCCCCTACCTTTCTTGCCCGCGCACTCGCCACTAGGGCATTGACGCCCGGCCCGATCCGGTGCAACCTGCGAACCGGACGCTTCCTCCACCCAGCACTTGAGCAACGCCAAGCCAAGCGACCATACCAATGGGCTATCGCCAGCCTTATGGCGGGCCTCCTGTTATGCACCATCAATATGGCCTGGATCATCTTTGGGGCGTATCGGGCAGCTGATATTCAAAAAAAACTCCATGCGCTCGCCACAGAAATCACGGGCTCTCCGCACGGCATACCTGCCGGGCAGGAACTCTTGGCTTCCAGAAGGGCCATCGAGACCGAAACCCTGGCAATGGAACCCTTCCTTGCCGCCACCGATACCCCCATCACGCCAACGCTTAAGACCCTCCTTCTCGTGGCACACAAGGAAGGAATCTCCATTGAAACCTTAAGCATGAGCAGGAAAAACAGGGTTATCCAAGGCTTTGCGCCCAAATGGACGCAGGCTGAAGCGGCATGCCGCCACCTGAACAACCAAGGCTGGGTTGCCACCCTGGAACGCAAAGATTCCCCCCCGGGCGAAGAACGGGTTGCTTTTATCATCGGCCTAGAACGCTCACATGAAAAAAAATAACACCACCTTACCCGTCCTCTGCGGCGCCGCCATCCTCTCCCTATTCATCGGCACCCTGCTTACCATACGCTCGTTGGGCCAGATCGAACGTACTGCTGAAATCTGGCTCAAAAAAGGAAATGATCTCCAAGAAATGACAGCCCTGCGTACTATTGCCTCAGAACATCGGAAGCTTTTGGAACAATATGCCCAATACCCTGCCGCACCTGCTCCACTCGGGGAACTGGCCCGCCTGGCGGTACCGGGATTAAATCTCATGACCCGGTCCACGGAAACACATCCCTCCGTTCCTGGCTGGACCGCACACAAAGTGAATATCGGACTGATCGACATTAGTGGGGATGATTTCGGACGTTTCCTGGAAGCCCTCACTACCACCACCCCGCCCTGGGCAATTCTGGATTGCACACTTTCCGCCAGTCCAGCCCCGGGGCGCCTCGCCAAAGTCGAATTGGTGCTTGAGACCGTGGGAAAATGAGTGAGAATCAGTATTCGGTTCGAGCCATCACATCGTCCTGAACCTCAGGCGACAGAGAAACAAAAAACTCACTGAAACCGGTTACACGGACACAAAGACAGGCATGCTGCTTTGAATTCTGACGGGCTTCGGCTAATATCCTGCGATCTACCAGAGTTAATCCCAGATGAAGTCCACCCATAGTAAAGTACGATTCCGTAGTGGCAACCAGAATCTCGGGCGGAAGTTGCCCTGCAAAAAGAAGATTCAATCCCCCCATCACGGTACGCTGATGGGGTAATCTGGCGACGCTTTGCAACAAGGCCGTTATCCCCCGTTGATCGGCACCATGTACCGGCGATTGGTTTTCGCTCAACGGTTCTCCCTTACGACGACCATCGGGTGTGGCCGACAATTCGGCACCCCAGGGCACGTGAAGATAGAGAGAGTACAAGGCCGAAAATAAAAGATGTCCCCCAGGATGTCGAGCCTGTTCAAGAGCATCAAAGGCGATATCGGCAACCCGCCGGGCCAGCGCGTCCACCTCATCCAGATTGTTCCCGAATTTCGGCAAGCAATGAACAATTTCTTCGCGCAAGCGTTCATGACCCACAAAATCCAAATCCAAGATGTTCACCATTTCAGCCATAGTCAGCCGTTGGTCCTCAAATACCAGACGCCGAACCGCCGCAAGAGAGTCGGCTACCGTAGCCAGACCAACAAACAAATGATATTGGGCAAGATAACGCAACCCACCCTGAGAGACATCACGCAGACGTTCAGTACAATCATGAAGCAAGATTGATTCAAAATGGAATGTGGGCGCAACAGACGCAACCCGAATCTCCGCTTTAGTTACCGCTTTGGAGACCTCAGCATCCGCGATGGCTTTGAAGGCTGACAGGAGCGATTCAAAATCCCGGCCAGCTTCCGGCTGGTGCATAGCCGTTAGCAACCAAACGAGGCATGACATGCCACTGTTCCCATCCGGAAGGATAGTCCTTCCCGGGAAAGTTGATACGGTTACAGGCAGTAAACGAATAATCTTGGGCATCCGTAGTGGCAATAAGGGGATAATCGCGCGCCAATGTGGAAAGGATGGCATCCTCGTTCCATAACTGGATTTGGTGCCCATTCCTGACCATGGACTTGGCAACCGCCAGCTTAAATTCTTGTGAGTCGTGGGCCGCCCAACGCACATTGATTTCAGGCTGCGGCACATTTGCCTCCTGGACTGCATCCAAAATGGTAAAACTCAACTCATTAACGGCAGATTGACCATCTGGCGTAAGCCCACCAATAGTCACATATTGATTGGAGGCGCAACTGGGAACCGGTTTATTACGATAGTTGTCGGTTACAGTTCCGGTAATTTCTTTTGTCTTGAGGAAGAAATGGGCCAGATAATGCCGCCCCAGCTCGGGACTGAGAGAGCCATCACGGAGTCCAGCACGATAGTAGGGCAGCAAATATTGATCCATCCTTCCAAAAGCAAAATCGCGCGCCCCACTGTAACAACTGGTAATGAAATGAATCAGCCAAATCGATTGCAGGGCGGAAAAGAAATCGCGAGCCGGCCCAGCCGGACACAAATCCAGAGCATCCGCAGCCTGTCTCAATATACCAGAAGCCTCCGGGCCAACAGACACAGCCACCTGACGAGCTGCAACGGCATAACGCCCGGCAAAGCGAAGCACGGCTTGGATGCACGTGTTGCCTGGGCGGAGAACACGGCGCCCTCCTCCGTCCCCACCTGATCGGCACGGACTCGAATGTCCGTGGCAATACCATTCAGTCCCTTGGCTAAAAATTCCGGCCAGTCCAACGTCGTATGACCTATGGAGTAAACAAAAGAACCGTACATCGGGGGCTTTTCCGCAAGATCCGGCCAATTCCCTTCAACCATTCGACCGAGAAAAACATCATCAGGTTCAACAGGAGTCGAAGAACGATCAAGTAATTGCGCGAGCACGAAAGCGTAACGGGCTGCCACAGGTTCCTGTAGTGCGCTATTTTCACATTCGGCCAGAATTCGCTGACGTTCGAGAAAGCAAGCCGCATTGTCACCCGCCATGATCCGGTTTCTTAACAGGGGTAGGCGTGAGGCCAAAGCTTGAGACTTCCGGGAATCCCCCCTAACCTCCCCGTTTCGGGCGGCACTGACGCGATCTCGCGTTTCGGGCTGAATTGTCTTATGCATTTCCCTCATTCAGTTTCAGCATCTCTTTCGCATGCTTCATCGTCACACTGGTAAGATCGCGCCCCCCTAACATGCGGGCCACTTCCTCTACACGCTCATTCGGATCAAGGCAAGTGATGGACGTGCGGGTACGTCCGCCAATCACTTCCTTGGCAACCGAGAAATGGGTTTTACCAAAAACCGCCACTTGGGGCAGGTGCGTAATGCAGAGGACTTGGTGATGTTTCCCCACCTTATTCAGTTTGGTCCCAATCGCGGTTCCCATCGCCCCCCCAACATTGGCGTCAATTTCATCAAATACCAGCACGGGAATACTGTCATGATCAGCCAAAACCGCCTTCACTGCCAACATTACCCGCGAAATTTCACCGCTGGAGGCAATGGCGCGTAACGGGTGTGAGGGCTCCCCGGCATTGGGTGCAAAAACAAACTCTATGGAATCCACGCCAGAAGGCGTCGGCTCCACACTCTGAAGTTCAACCCCAAACACCCCATGCTGGAAACCCAGATCCTTCAATTCCCCGGTAATGGTTTTGCCGAGGGTCGTGGCCGCCTGCCGCCGGGCCTTGCTCAACTTGATCCCCGCCTGTTCCACCTTGCCTTGGGCCACCCCAATCGCCTTGTCGAGCTCTGCAAGACGCTCTCCGCGGCTTTCCAAGTCCTTCAGCCTAGTCTTAACCTTTTCAAGATGCTTCAGGATCGCCGTGACCGAACCGCCATACTTGCGTTTCAGACGATGATAGGCGGCCATCCGGTCTTCCAACCATTGCAGGCGGCCAGGGTCTCCTTCAATATTACGCACAAACCGTTCCACGGTCTCAGCCAGATCCTGCGCCTGCACCATGATGGAATGCGCCTGTTCTTTCCACTCCCCGGCCGCATTGATCAAGCCCGCCATTTCACCCAACCCCTTGTGTGCAGAGGCCAATCCATTAAAAGCAGCCGTTTCCCCCTCCATCAAGGCAGCCTGAATGCCACTGGCCAGTTCCAGAATCCGCTGGGCGTTTGCCACCTGAACCTGCTCCTGCGCAATGGCTTCATCCTCTCCCTCCACAGGAGCAAGATCTTCAATTTCCTTCACCTGAAAGGTCAGCAGCTCTATTTGCTGAACCACATCCTGATCACTAGTACCCGCCAACTCCTTACGTTGATTTTGCGCCTCACGGCAGGTGGAATAGGCGGCCTCATATAAACCTCGGGACTCCCACGAATGCCCGAAGGCATCCAGAATATCCAGCTGAAAATCGGTATTAAGCAGCGATTGGTGGTCGTAAGGGCCATGCATATCCACCAGATGTTCACCCATCCGCTTCAGCACCTGACTGGTAGTGGAACTATCGTTGATAAAATTCTTGCCGGCCCCTGAAGCCAGCAAAGTTCGCCGTACCAGAAGCTGGCCCGCCTCGCAGGGAGGGAGCCCCACCTCATCCAGAATGGCATCCACCACCTCCGAATCATTTAGTTGAAAAACCGCTTCGGCAAAACATTGCTCAGTACCGGCCCTGATCAGACTTTTGTCAGCCCTCTCCCCCAGCAGGAGACCCAATGCGCCGATAATCACCGACTTACCGGCCCCCGTTTCCCCGGTAATAACATTCAACCCCGGCTTGAATTCAACGGTGATATCCTCAACCAAGGCCAGATTTCTAACTCGTAGCGTCTGAAGCATGACGGAAGAATACATGGGGGCAAACGCGAAGGCAAGTGGAGGTTCACGCTCTTTTTCAATTGACTGACTGCCATCATCGCCCAATACTACAACTGTAGAGGAGATTAAGATCATGAAACATTTACAGATGATCCAGAAATTCCTGAAGGAAAAGCGCGATTTTGATGACTTTCCTGAATACGGATTTCCTTTTGTCACCGTGTCACGCCAGTCCGGCGCTGGCGGACACCTGTTATCCTATGTCATTCTCACCGAATTTATCAAACACCGTGACACTCCGCTCTTTGAAGGATGGCATGTCTTTGACAAGGAGCTTTGCGAATTAGTGGCACGCGATCCCCTTCTGCAAAAAGACATGGAAGTCTTGCTGGCGGAAAAATATCGGTCTCAATTCAATGACTTTGTCGAGAGCCTGTATACAGGGCGGTCGGAGCAACAAACCCTCTACAAAACCACTTTCAAAGTGGTGCGCATGCTGGCACTGATCGGCAAAGTAATCATCGTCGGCCGCGGCGGTTCACTCATCAGCGCAGATCTTCCCCAGGGAATACATATCCGACTGGTGGCCCCGGAAGCCCATCGTACCGTCTGGATGATGAAACGATTCAAAATCAACAAGGACGATGCGCGCGAAGCGGTTCGTAAACAAGACGAGGATCGCCAAAAGCTGATCAAGCTTTTCTTCCATCGTGATATTGAGGATCCCTTGCTGTATGACATGGTCTGGAACACGGGAAAAGTTGAACTGGACCTGATCGCACAGGCGACAATTGACCTGATCAAAAGGCGCATGGAACCAAAACTTGAAAAACCTTTTTTGGGGTGACAATAAAAAAGAGTTGAATCCATCACGGGAACTGATAGATTGCCCCCCGTTTTCTTACGCGAGCGTAACTCAGTTGGTAGAGTGTCACCTTGCCAAGGTGATTGTCGAGGGTTCGAATCCCTTCGCTCGCTCCATTTTCTGACCCGGATCCCGGCTCAGTTGTGATGGAAGTGTAGCTCAGTTGGTAGAGCAGCTGACTCTTAATCAGCGGGTCCAGGGTTCGAGTCCCTGCACTTCTACCAGTCTAAATGACTGGAATTCCTTAAAAAAGCGCAACCAGGACGTATGAATGTGAAAGATGGAAACATGACAAAAGACATACTCCCCATTCGCGGTTACTTGTTACACATCTCACACTATGACCCGGTCTGGAATGCCAATAAGGACAAGGAGGAACCTTTCAATCTCGATGTGGGACTTCAAGTTATCGAGGCGATGGCCGAAGCCAAACTGAATCTGCTGGTGATCGACCCCAAGGACGGAGTGCGCTACAAAAAACATCCGGAGTTGGCCCGACACTACTCTCAGGATATCGGGATTCTCGGCAAGCTCTGTGAACGAGCGGCCCAATACGGCATTGAACCCGTCGTCAAACTGAACTTTGCCCAGAGTGCATTGCATCAGCACAACCATTGGTTTCGCCCACACAACGCCTTGTTCGATTCGCCCGAATACTGGAAACTGGCTTTTGAAGTCATTGACGAACTCATAGAGGTCATTAAACCACCCCGGTTCTTTCATGTTGGCATGGACGAAGATCATGATCGCAGCTATGGACTGTATGTCGAAGCAATCAAAACTTTGCACGCCAACCTGACGGAACGCCACCTTCGCACACTGATTTGGAACGATTCGGCCTGTTGGTGGCGACAAGCGGCAATACATAAGGATAAATCCCTTGCGGCGGAACGGGAATTGCCCCGGGACGTGACCCATATTCTTTGGGATTACGAGGATTGGGATGGTGAGGTTTCGTTACGCCGCATTCGCAAAGCCGGGTTTGATTTATGGGGGGCACCTGGAGGAAAGCCTGAACTCGTAGCCAAAATGCGGGACCGGTTGCTGACGGTCGGCGGCACCGGCATTCTATTGACACAGTGGATCCCCTGTATTCCTTCACGCAAAGCGGAGCTGATCCGTATGATTCAAACGTGCAGCCCGATCTGCAGCACGAACTGATTGCTGGTTCCCCAGTGCCAAAAACCAAAAGTCCATCCGGCTGGACTTTTTTCAAGATGCTATCTTTCAACGTGTTACGACATTATTTTTTTGGTGTCACTCCGTATCGGCAACCTAGAGGGTAAGCACAAAGGCGTGGCGCAGGAAAATCCAGTAGTACCGGGTATTCAATCACCCGCAGTGCAGACGTAATGGCATCGCACTACATCACGGGGATGGGGTTGTATGCGACCATATATATGCTCCACATCGTTATGGTGACTTACGACGCAACGCGCTTCATGCGATGGCTATTTTGCCGCTTTATCCCGATGGGGTGCCTTGTTCGTCTCCCAAAGCGGCAATTTCCCCATGTACTTACCAGCCCATTTTGTGCTGGGGAAATCGCAAACGAGTTGCTTCGCTGTGAGGTAAGCGTTTGTCATCTTACCTTGCGCCGCATACGACTCGGCTTTCCAGTAGAGGGCTTCTGAACTCACTTCCGGGGGGGCAGATTCATCCCCTGTCACTTGGGTCAGAACTTTGACTGCGTCCGGATACGCCTTTTGATCAAACAACGCTTTGCCTCGGGCAAGGCGTTCGACAGGAGTCAGAAACTCCGTAACGCAACCAGCGCAAATGTTGCCGAGGATGGCAAGGGCAACTATGATTGATCGGTTTCTCATTCTTTGTGCCCCAACGTTGATTCTCAGGGCTTCGCATTGATCGAGGATTCCCAACAGAATCTGGCCGTTCCTAATTATCCCTCTTCACGGTGTCAGGAGAGAACGCTGGCAGACACACGGCCACGTATTCTGCGCCCTCGGGCGATGGAGTACTGTATTGCACCCATTCCCCGGCGGTCACGATGACTGCCTGTCCTTCACTTATGTCCATCTCTGTGTCACGCAAGGCGAGGTGGAGCGTCCCCTTTAAGACAACAGTGTATTCATCGAATTGACCAACTTGCCCTGATTCCTTCCATCCACTTGGGCTTCGCATGCGAGCAATGCTCACCGTCTGGGTCTTAGAATTAACACGTCCCACGAACTCTTCGATCTGCTTCGGTGGCGAACCGACCGCTCGTATAGTTGTCGCACGTTCGATCAGTCTTGCCATAGATCATTCCCTTCTTTCCGGCCAGTAGAGTTGAGCCCTTGTGCATGCGCTGTCGTCTGGCGAATTACCCCTCTGGGGATTCCCAATTCCCATTAAGCACCTGGGTGGGTGCCCTCGTCCAGCGTAATTCCTCAAGTTCCCTCATCCCTATGCTCCGTACCCCTATGAGTGGTTGCTGCACCACGTTATCGGATCGAAGTCTCAAACATCATAAAAAATAAGGACTCACCGCTGGTGGAGATCATCCGGCAAACCCGCGGGAGTCAAATTGCGAATGAATCCGAAGCCACTTCCTTCCGCCGGGAGCCTTTCCGAATGGATCGGATCATTTTTCTCGAACGGCATACGTCCGTCTTTGATTGTTATCAGGACTTGTAGCTGCCATTCTGCCTGTGAGCTTCTTCAATGACCGCAACCTGCTGACGAACCTCTTCCAGGGCAACTGCCAATGGCGCACCATTAACAAGGGTGTCATAGAGGTGTTCATAGAAGCTGATCCCCATATAATCGAAGAGATTGGTAACAGGGGTATCCCATTTCTCTTCATGCATATCTAATTGCTCGGAACAGAAGCTGCAATTCGGCATTGGCTCGGTAATCAATTTCTGAGCCGGGGCCTCGGAATCCTTATAGTACTTCCATTCAATATGATTCATGGTTCCTGCAAGACTGCCACGGCTGCCGTATACCACGTAAGTATACGGACTGTAGGTACAACAAGACGATATTTCCAGATCGATCGTCGGACGGTTTTTCCGGCGGAGGATGAGTTTCACATGGTCTTCAGCGTCCCCAAAAGTCTGGACATTGTCCATGATGCAGAAAACCTCCGGCATAGCGTCACGCCCAATGAAATGCAGCGCCTGATCGAGCGGGTGCGGCCCGGTGTTCAATAAATTTCCTGCATCCATCTTCCGTATGGTTTGCCAATCCCATCGCCGGGCAAACCCATTGAATGCGATTTTCACCATGACAATACGGCCTAACACGCCGGAGTCTACAACAGTTTTGACCTGCTGGAAATAAGGCGCAAACCTCGACTGCTGAAAGACCGCCAAGGTTTTCCCGACTTTCTTCGATGTAGCAATCACCCGGTCAACATCGACAACTCGTCGACCAAAGGGTTTTTCGCATAGGACGTTAAAGCCGGCTTTAAGAACCTGTTCCGAAACAGGAAGGTGCAGATGGCTAGGCGTGGCATTGATCACTAAATCCAGATCACGGCGTTTTTCCAGCATCTCTTCAACGGTCTTAAATGCCTCACAGGCATACGCTTTGCGAGCTAATGCACAACGATCCTCCAGAGGATCCACTACCGCTACAATCTCGAATTTATCCGGTATCAAGGTCAATAGATGGGCATGTATATCCTTACCACTGCGACCTTGCCCAATAATCCCTGCTTTCAATTTCTTCATAATCATTTGTTCCTTTAAATTAATCTTCCAAACTCGCCCCTCACCAAATTCGCCCGCCCTTACAACAGAAGGTTTCGGGACAATTCGTCTGAATGAAACGATCCTATCGTTCCTTTGCCGGAAATGGGGGTTGTTTCGCGGATCAGGACATTCTGCGCCGTCAAACGATCAATGATGCCTTCGTTCTCAATGAAAGGAATGTGCTGCCCCGTGGTGTTTTGCATGGAATGATTTGAAAAGGCGAGCGTGCCGATATGAACATCTTTCGCGATGTTAAACGTGGGAAGCGGTTTGAAAGATTCGATCCGGTGGAAATTTTCGATAGAGAGAAAATCGATTTCCATGCAGCCGTCGAAAATGAAAACGGGGACTCCCGCCTGGCCCCAGTAATCGGGGACGGGTTTGCCACAGGAGAGGAAAATATTCTGCAAAGAGATCCGTCCGAATTTGCCGCACTTATGCTGACTGGGATCGTAACCATCGTTGGTGAAGCCGATACCGAAACCGTAGCTGGTGGCGTACACGTTCGAGATCGAAATTTTATCAACGAGCGATCCGCGTGAGAGCAGCCGGACAGCGCTTTTGCAGTTTTCGGCAAAAATGCCATCCACTTCGATGTTTTCGAGCGGACCATTGATGCAATCATCGGCATTGAGCGCGAGGAGGTCGTCATGGGCCGCACCCTGAAGATTACGGATGACGCCAAACCGACTACCACCGTCAAGGTGGAATCCATCCATATTGATATGATGCGGGATATCGGCGTCATAGATGAATCGGATATTTTCAACAGTGAAGTGATCGAGGCAACAACAGTGGAATGAATAGGTCACGGGATTACGTACTGAGACATCCTGAATATGGAGTCGCGTAATGTGTTGAAGCTCAATGGCGGCACCAAGATAGCCGTCCGGTTTGTAACGCCCAGGGTCGGTTCCGATCCAGGGCTTAAACGGATACTTGTATTCCGCCGCCCATTCCGGATGTAGCGGATTCGGCGACTGGTTCAGATTGTCCATGTCCCAAATCCCGCCGATGAGACCGATGTCGTGCGACTCCTTTTCATTGGGATCATTGTCCAACATTTTGCAGCTGCTGCCCGGCAGGAGACGAATGACCGTCGTGGGAGCCAGACGTAGCGTCTGGCCACTGTGCAGATGCAGCGTCGTCCCGATGGCATAATGGCCCGAAGGAGCGGGAAGATCCACGCACGAAATCCCGCTGTCGAGTAGGGCTTGAATGGCGGAAGCATCGTCATGGATTCCGTCACCATATAATTTTGCATTTTTCATATTAACCGTCGTGTCCTTCCACATTCTCACACCTCAACCTTCTATTCCGCAAATTCAAGTCCCCATCATCGGATAGAAAACACCGTGCCAGCCACATCAGGAATCCAGATGATTGCACCGAAGTTGGTCACGGTTCCCGACAATGCATGTTCGCGGGAATGCACGAGCATGGTCTTGTAGTTCAAGTCCAGCTTCGTGTTTGCCGACTGCAGCCAGATATCACCCAAGGTGAAGTCATTCGCCAGTCGGAGCGCCGCCGAATTCGTGACGTAAAACACAGCCCGTTCCACTTCCGCCGCAACCGCATTCGTAGCGGGCGGCACATCCGTGCTACCGCTGGCAACCGCACCGTTATTATCTACCCAAACCGATCCGCGGCCCACGCGTTCCACCGCCACCTGCTTGTAAATCGTCCCGGCACCACCACTGGCGCCACCGGCACTGGCCCCATAGGCACCAACAGTACCCGTGAATAGCGTAAAGTCCGCGCCCGTATTCGTCACCACCAGTGACACACGTCCGCCACCCCCACGACCGCTCGCACCCCCATTCGCCCGAATACCACCGATCCCTGTCATCGTCCCTGCGAAAAGGAGAATGCTGCCGCCAGAACCGGACGTAGAATAGTCCCCATACGTTCCATCCGCACACATCAATCCGTCGTGACGGAGCGCACCCGTTAACCAAAATGCCACGGCGCCACCACCTGCGCCCGGTCCGAATGTTGGCCCACTGCCGATATTGGTGGGAGCCACAATCGAACCATAACAGTACCCCGCCGTACGCCCGCCGTAACTCCCCGAATTCCAGGCACTGCCGTCATAGCCGGGCCCGTATCCAGCCGCATACCCCTTCCCACTTACATTAACAGTCCCGTTCACGTCAAAGCCCACATTACCACACACCGTCACACAGATCTTGTTGGCCTCCGTGGACGTGTTAGCCGTATGCGTCACCAACCCTCCCGACAAGACATAGAAGCCGTTACTGACCACACAAGGCCGATTGAGTACCAACACGCCGTTACTCAACACCGTAATGTTTTCCAAAACAGTTAATGCCGCATTGACCGTCCCCGTCGCCATAGCAGCACCGCCCCCCACGGTCAAATCCAATACCGTCACCGCCCCGGTGATCGTCATTGGTTTAGCCGAATTCACCAGCACCCTCGTTGTCGAACCCGGCACTCCGGAAGGTGACCAGTTGGCCGCCGTGTGGAAATTGTTATTGCTTGTGCCCCCCCACACCGACTGACTCACATCAAACAACCAGTTCCAATTGTTAGCCGTGGCACCCACCGAATAAGCTGCAGGAATCGGCAGGCCTGTGCGCGCATCACTATCCTCAACGTCCACACCCCGTATGGCCCACCGGTAGCCAGATACGGCCAGATTCCAGTTCGCACCGGGATCGGAACTGCGCAGAAAGATATTGGGACTCTCCGTTGAGCCCAGCAGAATGAGATCCCGCACGTTAAATGTAGCACCCTGCTGAAAGGTCAGGTTGCGTGTGCCACTTGCGGCCTCACACCGCAATTCCGTGGCCGTGAAACCGTTCAAGAAGTAAACCGTGCCCAAACTGTTCAACACCGTGACCTTGTAGAAAGTCTGGTTACCAAAATTGATGGCTTGATCACTCCCCCCCGTGAGCACCATCGTAGACCGGGCCGCTGAGAACGTCCCGCCCGTGAAATCAACATCTCCAAGCAGCGTAATCGTTTCCGTACTTGAAGCCGTCACCTCACCTGCCACCACCGTATTGGCCGCCACCGTCAAATTATAGCCAGCCAAGGCCAGAGAGGCTCCGGACGCGATTCCAAGCGCCTGCACCGTCACAGCGGCATCCAGGACCGGATAGCGCAGCCGTCCGCCGGGAATTTGAATGACATCCGCCTCGACCGGCGCGCGATCCAAACTCCAGTTTCCTCTCGCTGACCAAAGGGTATTGCTGTTCCCCGTCCAAATATTCGTCTCGCCCGCATTGACCGTGACGAATCGCCAGTTTTGATTGTTGGCCGTGTTCAGACTGTTCATCGCCGTAATCTCCGCTCCCACCCCCGTCATGGCGTCGGAATCCTGCACATCCACATACTCCACCTCCTGCGCCACAGAGGAATCCGCATTCAACTTCCAGGACGCGCCATCCTGCGTGGAGCGCAAGATCAGACTGGACGTCTCGGACCCCTTGAGCGTCAACCGCCCCAGCGCGGCCACTTTATTGGTTTTCCCAGCCTGAAATAAAAGCGTTTTGCCGGCATTCGTACAGGTGAGCCCCATGAAGATATTGGTTCCATAGACCGTGGAGATGGACGAGGCACCACCCGCAAAGATGACCTGAGAGCCCCATTCGGCTACAAAGTTCGCCGCATTGGACCAGACGCCGCCCACCGTCAAGGTCTGATTACTATACATGTACAAACAGGCCCCATTACGTACCAGCACATCCCCCACCACGGTATTCGGCATGTTTGAGCTGATATCCGTATATCTATTATTCGCGACATTGTTGTTATCTACAATCAACGTCCCTTCAGAGAGTCCCTGGCTGCCCGTGCACTTGTAGAGGGTTCCTGCCCCGCCCGCCACCGCGCCACCGTTCGGAGCCGCCCCATAGGCGGTAACCAGCCCTGTAAAGCCCGTGAAATCCGCTCCCATACTCCTCACCACCAGCGCGATCCGCCCACCGCCACTCTGGCCACCATAGACACCATTCGCCCGGATCGTCCCGATACCCGCCAATGTGCCAGCCCTCAAATTAACGCTACCGCCCGCCCCCCCCGTGGAATATTCACCAGGCATCCCATCCGCACTGATGAGACCGTCATGGCGTAACGCCCCTATCACGTTTAAAAAGACAGCACCCCCGCCGGACGCGGTTCCATATCCCCCGCCACTTCCAAGATTGGTTGGCGCCACCACTGAACCATAGCATTGGCAGACATTGCCTCGCCCCCCATAACTGCCTCCGGTGCCAAGCATATATCCTGCTGAACCCGGACCGTAGCATGCCGCATACCCCAACCCACTTACATTCACGACCCCATTCACATCAATTCCAGCGCTACCACCCACTGTCACATCAATCTTGTAAGCTTCCGTCGAGGTGTTGGCCGTATGTGTCAACAGACCACTTGCCATCACATAAAAGCCATTGCTGACCACACACGGCTGGTTAAGCACCAATACACCGTTACTTAGCACCGTGATATTTTCCAGTACCGTCAGCGCCGCGTTAACCGTCCCTGTTGCCAACGCCGAGCCCCCGCCCACCGTCAGATCCAGAATCGTCACCGCCCCGGTGATCGTCATCGGGTTCGCCGCATTCACCAACACCCTCGTTGTCGAACCCGGCACTCCGGAAGGTGACCAGTTGGCCGCCGTATGGAAGTTATTATTCACCGTACCCAACCACATCGACTGACTGGCCCCAAACAACCAGTTGGCATTGTTGCCACTATCTTTCGAAGAGGCGGCCGGAATGGGAAGGCCTGCACTGGCATCGCTATCCTGGACATCCACGCCCTGAACATTCCAGCGGTAGCCGGAGACGGCCAGATTCCATCGCTGGCCGGGAGCGGAACTGCGCAGATAGATATTCGTACTCGCGACCAAACCCAGAAGAACAAGATCGCGCACATTAAAGGTAGCCCCCTGCTGGAAGGCCAGATTGCGCGTGCCGTCAGGCGCCTCACACCGTAATTCCGTAGCCGTAAAAGCGTTGTTGAAGGCGACCGTGCCAGCACTGTTCAAAACCGTAACCTTATAGTAAGTCAAATTGGCTAGATTGACGGCTTGATTGCCGCCACCCGCAAGCGAAACGGTGGAACGAACCGAGTTAAACGTCCCGCCCGTGAAATCAACATCCCCCTGGAATGTAACTATCTCCGTTCCCGAGGCAATCAGCGTGCCCGCCACCACGGCATTGGTCGTAACGATCAAATTATATCCTGCCAAAGTCAGGGTCGCTCCCGACTGGATCTGGATCCCGTTGGCCGTCCGGTTATTATCCAATACGGGATAGCGTGGCATTGCCATAGGAATCACAATATAATCTGTATCAATCGGTGAACGACTCAAACTCCAGTTTTCTCTCGTTGACCAAATCGTGTTACTGCCCCCCGTCCAAACATTCGTCTCGCCGAGCCCCACCGCAACAAACCGCCAGTTCGAATTCCCCGTACTGTCCACGCTGTTCACCGCCGTGACTTCTGCCCCCACTCCTGTCATCGCATCGGAATCTTTCACATCCACCAGCGAAACCAGTTGATCCGCCAATGGATCGACTTTCAACTTCCAAGACGTGCCTTCAACTGTAGATCGCAGCACGAGGTTGGTGGAACCAGCGCCTTTCAACGTCAACCGGCCCGCCGCCGGCACCATATTGGTCTTGCCCGCCTGGAACAGCAGTGTTTTACCAATATTCGTGCAGGTGAGACCCATGAAGGCGTTGGTTCCATAGACGGTCGAAGTGGAGTTGATACCACCCACAAAAATGACTTGGGACCCCCACTGTGAGGCAAAGGTCGCGCCATTGGACCAGATGCCACTCACCCTCAGGCTCTGATTGGAGCACAGGCGCAAGTTGCCGAAGTTACGGATCAGCACATTCCCCACCGTCGTATCCGTCACGTTCGAGGTTATCTCCGTGGCATAGTTTGTCCCCCCATTGTTATCAATGATCAGCGTGCCTTCAAAGAGGCCCTGATCTGCCGTGCGTTGATAAATCGTCCCAGCACCACCGGGCAAAGTCCCTGGTGCCACCGCGCCACCATAGGCGGTAATCGACCCGGTATAACCCGAAAAATTGGCCCCCATATTCGTGACCACCAAAGCAATCCGGCCGCCACCATCCCGGCCACCATAATCACCATTTGCACGGATGATCCCACTACCAACCAGCGTTCCCGAGGTGAGATAGACGCTCCCACCCGACCCCCCAGCGGAGTAGTAGGAACTATACACACCATCCGCCGTGATGAGTCCATCATTGCGAAGCGTACCCGCCACCCGCAGGAGAATGGCACCGCCCCCCATACCTGGACTGTATCCACCACCACTACCGATATTGGTGGGCGCTACAATTGATCCATAACACTGTCCTTCATTTCCATGTCCGCCATAACTGGCACCGTAACCGTAGCCCGGCCCATATCCTGGCGTATATCCCCTCCCGGCCACATTCACACTTCCGTTCGACTGCACCGTCAGGGAACCGTTCACGGTCAGGTTGATCTTGTAGGCTTCTGCACTTGAGTTGGCTGTATGCGTCAGATTTCCCCCAGGCCCAATGGTCACATCGCCGGATATTACATGTAGTTGATCCACGCGTAATTCAGTATTCGAAGGGATTGTGAGGGAGGTTGTCGGATTGAAGGAAGAACCAGCGGCACTGATCCCGATGAATAGGTTAGAATAGGTGAATACCGGAGGAACCAGTAACGTCCCGCCGGAGATCCAGATACCGTTATTGGTGACGCCACCACCCAACAACACGGTATTCGTGAGAATCAGAATGTCGTCCGCACCGATATTCAAAATGCCACCGTTGGTCAGCGTGATGCGGCTGAATTCATAGGTCACCGCTTCCGTGCCACTGAGATCCGAATTGTTTACACCGTACCCTTGAGTACCCCCGAAATTATTAACGATCAGTTCGCCCTTGCCGGGGAGATCGCTTTGTTTCTCCCGATAGATTGTTCCCGCAATACCCTTGTTAGCTCCCTGGCTCCCATAGGCGGAAATGGTTCCGACAAAATTATTGAAATCCGCACCCGTATTCGTCACCACCAAGGCAATCCGACCACCACCCCCGACACCAATACCGGCATTCGCACAAATAATTCCACCACCAGTCAATGCCCCCGCTGTAAGATAAACGCTCCCGCCCGAACCCGTTGTGTTGTATTCACCACCCACTCCATTCGCGCTCAAAATCCCGTCATTACGGAGGGTGCCCCCAACCCGTAATAATACAGCACCTCCC
>Ga0118677_10002251_pt1 | contig 39129 bp, 33 predicted proteins | sample AliMusrvi5mmetaG_FD_86154 | JGI IMG/M metagenome (GOLD analysis project Ga0118677, IMG submission 86154) | reverse complement strand
CGCCAGGGCTCCTTTTGCTTCATACCATTTACTTGTCCTGTCATCCCTCACAAATCCACCTCCGCACCACCACTAAACTGGCCAATTTGTACCCACAAATGTTGCCGTAGATTCTGTTTGTTAAAGAAGTCTTTTAGTACCTTTGCAAGCTTCTTTCCCGATGGTAAGGGCTTATCATGCCCCTTGATTCCCTTGCATTTCCCGCAAGAGCAAGACTTGACGGGAGCGGAAGGGGCGAAAGACGCCCCGACCGATCCCATAATCTGCAATGCTTGCGCTTCGGAGAGGTTCAACAAGACTTGCAACGCCCCCAATCCGCTGTCTCGGGGCAGTTGACCGGATGAAACAAGGGTTACAATCTGCATTGCGGAAGCGATTTGCGCCCCGTTTAGGGTCATGCTTGGCAATGTTTGAATGTCTTGCGGGGATTCAATCGGGGTTTCCGTGGTCGGAAGCTGGGGTTGATCGTTGCTGGGGATCGTCGCCGGGTCTTCCATTGCGGGAGCGAGTGCCGCCCCTTGCGGAATTGCCAACGATTCCCCATCGGGACGGGGTTCTAGGTTGCGTTCTAGCCGTACTTCGTTACGGGTCTTGATCCCAGCGTTGACCAATTGCACGTCTTCGGACAACTTCAACTCCCGATTCGTTGGGGAAGCATCATCAAACGCCAGGAATAGCAACCCGGATGGGTCAAACATCGGGACAAGATACCGATTCAAAACCGATTGGTTGCGTCTTAGACGCGGTACAATTGCGTCTTCAACGTGTCTTTGCCGGATTGTAACGTCAACGTTGTATTGGGATGATGAAGCGCGGTCAATCAACGCATACGGAACCCCGTAAGCGTTGCAAATCGCAAGGCGGCTTGTATCGTGGATTGCCAACCATGACAAATCACGGGGAGAGAAGGTCAAGGGAGAGAAGGTTGCGTCTTCATCCAAGACGATTACTCCCCCGTTTCCCGCTTTTCTAAACTTGCTGTTGAAGCGGGATTCCCAACGGGCGGCTTCATCGGGTCCAATTCCTTCTTTTGCGGCAAGAATTCCCGATGGTCTGCCCTCATTGTCAAGAATTGCGGCGGTTGTCGCTGATAATTTGTCTTCAATGTTGATTGCATCGAAGACGGAAGACAACGGGGAGAACCCATCAAGCCACGGGGAAGACGGGTTGGGAAGAAGAAAGGGGATAATCTCTTCAGTTGTGTACTCTGTTTTGCTTCTTCCCTTCCCGTATTCGTATCCAATGACCGCTCCGCCTTGATCCGTCAACGTTTTGACGTACTGGGGGCATAGCAAATAGACTTCAACGGGCGTCTTCAACGCATTGCGGACAACATACCAATACGCTGCCCCGCAAATCTCTTCAAAAAGTTGGGTAAATTCCAGCAACCCGACCAAATCGGAGTATTGGTTGGGTTGATTCAAGACCGTCAACAACGGATGATCCGTTATTTCTTCGATCCGTTCCCGGTCTGCTAGGCGAATCTTGTAATACGGGTTGTTTGCAACCCGCTTTTCTTCGGAGAAGGTCAACGATTTGGTTTTCCAGCGCGATTTCTCCCCGGTCTTGCTCTTGCGGTACAAGCGAAGATCGGTCTTGACCACGGCTTGGGTATTCAAATTGGCGCAAGCATACGCGGTTGACTTGTATTCTTCAATCAGTTGCGCCCGGTTGGGGGTTCTTTGCTTGCTCCAAGCGTCGTTGAAGCTGCCCAGGTCAACGCCCAACATTTGCCGCGAATCCATAAATGCTTTTGTGTTGATCGGTCTTCCCCATTGGTCTAATACTTTGGTTTCCGGTTGCTTCATTAAATTTCCTCAAAGAGAATATCGTTATGCACGGATAACCAATCGTCGCCCCACGGGAAGACTTGCTTGGCGGGGCGTTGTTCGGGTGTTGCCCGCTGTTGTTGCGGGGCTTGCCTATCCCCTTTTCCCGTCAATTGCTTGAATAGATCAAGGTTTCCTTCGTTGTTATCCATGTTGGTATTTAGTAAGCAGCAACCAAACTTCTCTTGCGGTCAAGACCCGTTATCAAATACCGTAGCGCGTCAAGGGCATGATTGCTTTCATCAACGGGAACATCGGAATACGATTGTTCATCGTGGGAAGGGTAACGGTACTGCTCCGCTTCGGTCAACAACGCCGGGGTTGTCCCCCGGATGATCTTCAACGATCCATTGTTGATTCTGGAATGGACCAGAGTAATACCCCGTTCAATGCTCCCCGCTCCCTTCTTGCACGGCTTGACGTATAACCCCATTCTCCGAAGGTCTTTGATTGAATCCGGTCTTGCCGAATCGGCAAACCAATTGACTTCTTTGGGTAAATGCGGGAAATGCTCTTCAATTGTTTTCCCGCGTACATACCGTTCAAAGAAGACCCATAGAACCCCATCGTTGTCTATGACGCCCGCGATTGCGGAGAATGGATCGTTGAAACCAAAGTCAATTCCCCCGACCAACCTTCCTTGCGGAAGGTTGGTCGGTTTCTCCACTAGGCAAGATTCAAGATCGTTATAGACCAGACCTTCCGCCCGCATGAATTGACCGCAATAAAGCATTGCGAATTTATGCGGCGGCAACGTTTCTCTTGCCCGCTGGAATTCCTCTTGCGGGTAAGTCGGATTCATTACGCTCGGGAATTGGACAACGTGATAATTGCCGTCCCCGGTCTTCCAACGCTGGTAAAATTCTTTGAAGAGGAAGTTATGGGCGTATGGGGTTGTTGTTACCAGTACCCGCCCCCGCTGGTATCCGACCCGTTGCAAGACGGTATCCCATGCTTCCTTTGAAATTAGTCCCCCTTCATCAATCCATGCCGCCGCCGCAACAACGCCTTGCATGGATCGGGGGTCTTCAGCGGAACGAAAGAAAATCTTGCCGCCACACGGCAAGACATATTCGCAATCGGCAACTTTGAAATCCCCTTCAAGGTCTGTCCCTTCAACGGTCTGCTTCCATGCGGGCAACGTTGCGGAGCGTAAAATTTTGAAGGTCGGGGTAACAATCAAATACTTGGCAAGCGGTTTCTTTTGTATCTCTTGCATCAACCATAATGCGCCCGCAACCGTCTTCCCGCCCCCGGTCCCGGCAATTGCTGCCGTGAATCTTGCTTTGCTTTGCAGTAATTCGTATTGACCTTGATGGGTTGGAAACCATTTTGTTTTCCGTCCCTTTTCATCTAAAATCAAATCGCCCCATGCGTTCATTTGCCCCCATTCGCGTCAACGTATTCAATACGTTGCGGCGTTTGCATCAACTCAATACGGACGATTGCCTTTTCTTGATGATTGACCGCTCTTTCAATCGCGTCTTTGGGCAGGAATTGCCCCAACTCCCGCATTGCTTTTAAGGGATCGGTTTGAAATGCCGCGTCAAGCGCAGCTTCGCAAGCGGATTCATTGCGCTTGTATGCCTTCAACGCGAGAGAAAGGAATGATTCTTTTAATTCTCTGCCCGCTGCCGGAAGTGGTCGTTTGAAATGATCGGGTAAATTTGCGGTTGTGTCTGAAGGGGCGGTCAATGTCCGTTCAACGTCCCAACCCAATTTCAAACGATCCCGTATCGTCCCTTCCGCAATGCCCGTATCTTTTGACCATTCCGCAACGGTCAACTTCTTCCCGTTGTGTTCAATTTTCTTTGTCGCCATACGGTAGTTAGTGGACAAGCTGATATTCTTGACAGAATGCGGGGAAGGATCGGTTGCAAACAACCTTCCCTTCCATGCTTGGCAATGGCGTAATTGATCCTTGCAAGCTGGGGAAGGTCTTGACGGCTTCCAACCTCATGCTTGGCAATGGGGTAATCGTTCCATGCAAGCCGGGGAGCGTCTTGACCGTCCCCGAGAATGCCGGGAAGCTGGTAACGTTTCCAAGTAGGTTGTTGACCGGAGCGGAACGGAAGACGATTGCACCCGATCCAATGACGTTGTACGCTGCTTCCTCTGTTGATTGACCGGCAAAGACCATGCCGCCCCCGGTCTTCGGATAGAACGTTGACAACATTGAATTACCAGAGAAGACCAACCCGCCTTGACCGGCAAAGAGGTAATCCGCTTGCGTTGTTGCCACCCCGTTGAATGCGATTGCGGGCAATGCTTCCGGGTCTTCCGCAAGACCGAAACCGAAGCTTCCCAACATTTCCACGGGTAGGGAGTATGCGGGCATGGTCGTATATTTGTAGGTCGCTTGTCGTGCCGAATCCCCAGCAAAGACCATTCCGCCCGATCCGGTTTGCGGGAAGCCGGGGGTTGCTCGGGAATGCCCATTGAAACGGATTTGACCGGATGAAGACGGGATATAATCGGCTTGCGAAGCCCCGATCCCACCCCATTGAACCCGACCCGATCCGTTGTAATTGCGGTTGCTGGTATTCTCCGCTGTCCCGCCAAATGCAATTGCGGGCAATGCTTCCGGGTCTTCCGCAAGACCGAAACCAAAGCTTCCCAGCATTTGCACGGGTGGGGCAATTGCTGGCATGGTCGTATATTTGTAGGTCGCTTGGCGTACCGAATCCCCGGCAATGATGATCCCTCCCGATGAAGACCGGGAGACGTTGAAGATTGTTTCCCCGATCCCCGAGAATCCAACCCCGCCCGATCCCGTCTTGATATAGGTTGTTGCCCGTTGCGATTGACCCGCCAGGGCAACGCCGCCCGATCCCATGCGAGAGAATACAACGTCTCTTTGCCCGTGTCCCCCGAAGACCATTGAACCCGCTCCCGCCTTGCGGTAGGTCGCTTGACTTGTCGATTGACCAGCAAGGGCAAGTTGACCGATTCCCGATTTGGAGAAGGTAACGAAACGGGTTGACGATCCTGAAAACAAAAGTTGTCCCGATCCCGTCCCGATGTAGGTTGCTTGGTTGACCGATGATCCCGAGAAATTGAAAGCAGAATTTTCCGCCCCGAGAGAATAACTTGCCGTTGCTGTATCGTATTCGGCTTTGATCCATGCCGGTTTCTTTGTACCAACCGCAACCCGCAATTCATCAACGCAACCCGAGAACGTGTAACGATGGTATTGCCGCCCGATGTAGGCGGAAGAAGAGGAAGCAAGGGCAGTTGCAACAACGTCTCCCGTCTTGTCCAATACTCCGTTGATGAAGATGGAAAGAGAACCGGGGATTGCGGCGGGGATTTCCTCATAGTATCCCAAAATCATGGGGAAATAAGCCGCGCCCAACATTGCCCCTTGAATGTCAATTGCTTGCGGGGTCCATGTTGCCGCAACATGATACCAGCTTCCGGGGGTCAACGTTGTATCGGTCTTCGTTTCATGTTCAACGTATTCGTTGGTTGTTACTCTGGCAAAGACCTTCCCGTTGAAATCGTATCCTAAAGAGAAATTACAAATGCCCGATCCCCGAGAATAAACAACCCGGTCTTGCACTTGATCGGGGTCAATCTTGATCCATGCGGAAACGGTCAACGGGGAATAAACTTCAATCCCATCGTCTCCCAATGCAACGTATCCATCCCCGGCAAGTTGAATCGCTCCCGAGAATTCCCCCGTTGTATCGGTAATGTCTCCGCAACCCGTCCCGTCATTGGTCCCCGCCGCGTCTTCGTATGTCCCGTTCAAATGATAGACGTTGACGTATTCCGCCCAACCGTTGCTTTCCAAGCTGGTCAACTGCTCCGGTTTGTTGTAGTACACGAAGAAACGGGTTGCTTCATTTGCCTTGACGGTCGGGACAATTACCCATGCCTTCAACGTCCCATCGGTCAAGCTGTCAATATCGTAATGCAAATAGGTCTGTTGCTCGTCTTCAAAGTCAAAGTCATACGCGGTAATCTTGCCCGCTAGGTCAAGGGAAACGAAAACCGGGAAGTTGGTCAAGTCTTCTTGAACCGTTCCCGCTGGAATCGTAATTGACTTGCGGTAACGAAACCCGTTATGAAAGACCGTTGAACCGGCAACGGGAATGTACGTTGCTTGTCTAGCACTCGTCCCCGGAAGCTGCATTGAACCCGCTCCCGTGGTAATGTAGGTTGCGGCTTGTTCGGATTGACCAGCCAGGGCAACGCCGCCTTGACTGGTATAGTTACACCCAAGAGCAACCGAAGCATTGCCCGCGAATACCGCCCCGCCCGATCCGTTGTCAATGTATTCGGCTTGCCGGTCTGCTTGACCATCAAAGACAACCCCGCCCGATCCTTCCCAAGAAGTTGTTGCAATGGTTAAAGACCAACCGTACAACGTTCCCGTATCCCCGCCCGCTTGATCGGAAACGGATAATGTCCAATCGCCCCCGCCTTCCTCCCCGATGAATGCGGACAACGCTTGTTGCGGTTGATATGATCCGTTGAAGGGAGCGGACCCGGAAGCAATCGGAGTTGATGCCGCATCGTCAAAGACGGTCATATCAAAATCATCGCCGCCGCCGCCGATTCGGCTGAAGAGGGTAACGGTTGTACTTGTCGGGCTGGTAAGAGTTGCCACCAAATCGCCGTCAAACGTATGCCCAATGTCCAACGTTACCGTTACCTTCATAACGATCCCGGTAGCAACTGTAATCGTTGACGTTACGGTTGAAACATCATAGATGGTCTTCGGGCAATCACTGGCGTTGTAGGTTGGCATGGAAGTATTTAGACGGGAGGGAAAGAAAAGACCCATTGCGCCGTGGGCGCAATGGGTCTATGGTCTTATCGGGTTAGACAACTTTTCTAACGTCGTTGATCGTTCCAATAATTTCTACTAATTTCGTCCATAGTTCAACAACGTCGGGACCAATTGACGCCAAATCTTCGGGTAGCCCCGTAATGTTGCCTTCGTTATCAATATAGAAATCCAACCCCGAGACTACGCCCATACCGTGCGCGGTATTCCATCTTTCGTCTTCATCCACGGTTGCGCCATTCAAGACGAGTGATTGCAATACCCCTCTGAGTTGACCATCGGAAATGTACGATCCCAAGACGACTTGAGACGCATAAAGAGCATTAGGGGTAACGGGTATGGTTTGTGGGGTCAACATATTTTTCCTTTTGAGTCTTACAACGGAACAACCCGCACTTGCGGGAGATTTCCTTGCGGAGTAACCAACATTGCAACGTGAAGGGTACAACGCTCTTCTTCAAGCAACTTGGCGAGTCTTTCCGTACAACGCTGCATTCTCTCTTGTTGCTCTTGCAATCGGGCTTGCTGCTCTTGCTCCGATTCAATTTTTGTTTCGGGATTGATCGTAGTTTCTTCCATTCTTCCTCCCTTATTCCGCTGTCCATTGGATTGTTACTGTTACGCTTCCGCCGCCCGCTGGAATGTTGTACGGACCATCGGAAAACTTTTCCGCGAAAAGAAGCGTTGTTCCCGCGTTGTTCGTGACATAGTAACCATAGACGGATTCCGCCGCCGAATAGGTAAAGGTTTGCGCGGCATAGCTTGCGGTTGTCACCCCGCCGCCGTCCGTTGTGATTGTCCAGCTTGCGCCCGTCAACGTCTTTGCAGCGTATCCGGTTGCGGTGGATTCGGTATAGGTTGAAACCGTATCCGCTTCCGCTGGGGTTGTATTGGATTTGTAAAGCTTCAATTTCAAATCGCCTTGCGCGGTCTTATTGCAAATCAGACCCAACGCCAAGACTTCGCCAACATTTGGTACAAGAATACTCATGGGTAAATTTCCTCTTTCAATCGAATCAATCTATTTAGGATCGTCGGGAACATTTTCAACGGGGTCCGATTCTTCTTCAAAAAGATTGGCGGCAACATCTTCAATCTTCTCGCCCAATTCCCCGTCATAATAAACGTACTGGTAATGCTCTTCAAAGAAAGCAACCGCCCGGTCTTCGTATTCGTCTTTCGACCAACTGGGGACAACATGGGTTACATTGTCGGCAAGATCGAAGTTGGTCAACGGGTGGAAAGTATGCCAGAATACAACCGCTGGGGTCGCTGTTGCCGCCGCTAAATGCGCCGGTCCCGAGTCAATCCCCAAGAACATTTCCGCCCCGTCAATCAATGCGGTAATAGTCTGCGCGTTGCCGTGCCGTTGTCCGTCCCATAGCCAAGAGTGCCGCTTGTCGGGAATGACGATGAAATCCCCAATGTCGGGATCAAGAATCAAAGGGTTGTCTTCCCAATCCAGAATGACCGGGATTAAACCGTCATTCAACAACCCTTTGCAAAGCTGCAATGCTTCATAGTCCGTTAGGTCTTTGTCTTCTTTGCTTGCTGTCCCCGAGTAATGAAGGATTGCGTACCGCTGGTTTCCCAATTCTTCTTCCTGAAATCGTCTCGCCTTTTCTTTCGCCTCTTCGGTCAACTGCATTTCGTACCGGAATAGCTCGGGGATCGGATTCAATCCCAATTCGTGAACAAGGCAACGCGCTGGTTTCGTACTTGGACAACCGGCAACATCATCATGGAAGAATTCTTCATTGCGTTCAAAAATGATCGTCTTGCGGGGCGGGTACTGCTTCCGCCATTGCAACGGATGGATTCTTTCAAACGCGGGACAAATCCCGTTGAAGATTCCCGCGCAACCGGGGTTACATTCAACAGCAATTGCGTTGTCCGGTTGGTAATGCTTGATATGGCGTAGGACGATTTGAAATTGGATATGGTCGCCCAGCTAAAGACCGTGCCGAAATTCAAACAGCACGGTACTTTGCCCTCCATTCTTATTTAACATTGAAAATTGTCTCCATTTTTACTACAATAGGTATATGGTTATTTAGTGTACCTATGGAGGAAAATGAAAAGAGGAAGACCAAAGAATAAAGACCCACAAAGAGGGACGCGGTTGAACCATGCCCATTACAACATGATTGATCGTTGTACTAATCCGCAAAGCAAGGATTATCCCAACTACGGCGGTAGGGGCATTGAAGTATGTCCGCAGTTTATTGACTTCGCCAATTACCGCAACTGGTTTCGACGTACCTTCCAAGTTGCTGATATTCCGCCCGGATTGACGATTGATCGGATTGACAATAACGGCAACTATGAACCCGGCAACCTTCGTCTTGCTACCAACTCCGAACAAGCAAACAACCGACGATCCAACAAGCTGATTGAATACAACGGAGAAACCCGGAACGTTGCGCAATGGGCAGAGAAAACGGGCATACCACGAAAGACATTAGAGAAGCGATTGCGCAAGCCGCATTGGTCAATTGAGAAATGTTTAACCGCCCCCGTCAACGATCATCTTCGCATGATTGAATACAAGGGAGAGACAAAGAGCGCGTTACAATGGAGCAAAGAAACCGGCATAGGATATACAACAATTCTTGATCGGGTCAACAAGGGATGGAAGGTTGAAGACGCTTTGACCGTAACACCGTGGAAAAAATAACGAGTAGGTTCGCTACCTACTCGTATGAATGAAATCCGTTGTTGCGATTGCCTTGAAGGGATGAAGACCCTTCCCGATGAATGCGTTGACTTGACCTTGACTTCCCCGCCATACGATTCGTTGCGGGATTACAAAGGGTTCTCTTTCCAGTTTGAACCCATCGCTTCGGAGCTATACCGATTGACCAAACCGGGCGGGGTGGTCGTGTGGATCGTCAAAGACGCGGTTGTTGCGGGATCGGAGACGGGGACCAGCTTCAAGCAAGCGTTGTATTTCAAAGACGTTTGCGGATTCCGGTTACATGACACGATGATTTACATGAGGAATGGCGTAACGTTCCCCGATTCCATCCGGTATTACAACTGCTTTGAATATATGTTTGTCTTCTCTCGGGGAAAGCCAAAGACCTTCAACCCGATCAAGGATCATCGCAATTCATCGGCGGGACAGAAAGACACGGGAGGGGAAAGAACCCGAGAGGGAACATTGCGGAGACGTTGGGCAACAAAGGTTGGGCGGATACGCCCGGAATGGTCAAGCCGATGGAATGTATGGAAATATCCAACCGGAGCAATGCACACGGCAAAAGACAACCTATGGCTTGACCACCCCGCCGTTTTTCCTCTTGATCTTGCAAAAGATCAAGTCCGATCTTGGACCAATCCGGGGGAACTAATTTTTGACCCAATGGCGGGATCGGGTCAAGCATTGATTGCAGCAAAAATTCTAGGAAGGGATTGGTTGGGGATGGATTGTTGCCCGGAGTATGTTGACCTTTCGCGGAAACGTTTGGAGTTGTACCAACCTTCTTCCGTCTAACCTTGTCGGTAAGCAACGCTTCAATCGGAGTCATTCCCGCGCGTTTAATCCGATTTAAGATTGTAGGGTACGGCTTACCATATTCGCGGCACCATTGTTTTAACGGCTTCGTTTCCCCGTTAATGGTTACATCGTGTTTGTATCTTCGTTGTTTGCGGGAGTTACTTTGATTGAAGAAGATTTGAAGATTGTTGTATCGCACAATGGGGGGAAGTTTCTCGGGTTGCGGTTGCTTGGGTTGCTTGGGTTGCTTGGGTTCGCATTCCGTAAATGAAAACAAGCTAATTGGTCGGTTGTCTGTTACATCAAATCCAGATTCACGCAATTGATTCAATGAAATGTCCGACCATTCAAACCGTATCAAGTCGCGCTTATGCTGGCGGACAAGGTTCAAAACGGACATTGTGATATACGCAAACGCTTCGCCTTGTGGGTCAAGACGGTAAGCATTTTCAAAGAACCAAAGGAAACATTGTTGGGTCAAGTCGTCATGCGATTCAAGACATTGCTTGGCATATCGACGCAAGACCCCTTGAAATAAATTGGTCAACATGGAATGGAGCGAATCGGAGAATTGCCCCGTTGTCTGGTATGCCTTGAGTTGTTCCGCTAGGTCTGCTTTGGTTAGGTACATATCCTATCTATGAGTAATAAGACGCAACAAAAAAACCCCCGGTCAATTGACCGGGGGTTTTTATTTTCTCCCCTTGTTGCTTCCGCAAGCGCAGGAGGGAAGGAAGATCATCACGGCATTATAGCAGACCGGAAGACGGGGAGAGGGACACCCGATCTAGCGTATCACACACCACCATAACGGGGCGATGGTGTAATTCGGAGCAAGGGGCGACAATGGGAGGGTTCCCCCCGCTTATGAAAGGACTCTGCTTTGACCAGTTGCGTGAAAATCCTTCAAGCTGCTTCCGAGTTTCTTGCTAGTTTCTCGGGACATGAATTGAACGTTTTGGAAGTTGCCCGTCCCGATGATCTTGATTACGCCATTCATCTATCAAAGATCATTTCCAAACTGTCTCCAATGCTCGGGAATACAATCGAATACCGCGTAGTATCGGAGTTGAACGCGCGGGGCGGTTGGCCCAAAGGCAAATGGGTACGTCAAGACCCCGGATTTCCTGATACGATTTTTTGCGGAGACGTAACGCCAACCCCCGGAATCGAAGTCAAAACGTGGTTTCCTTTAGCAACGGAAATTACCGCACGATTCAAAGACAGTATTTGCCATTTTGCGGACAATCAAACAAACGTTGCTATGTTGGCTTGGGTTCCCTCTGGAATCATCTTCGGGAAACCATGTATTGTGGATGTTTGGATTGATACCGCAAAAAGCGTTGCGGAAGCAAGAGACTTGCATTATCACAGACCACCAGACTACCTAGTTTTTGAACCGGGGGATTGTTCAGCGCGAACCCGCAACCTACAACAAACGAATACCAACGGGTATAAATTTCAGGGAACTCCAGCGGAGTTTGCGCAAGCTGAAAAGATTGTTTACAGTTGGGGACCGAACGGTACAACGTACAGCCATCGCCCCGAATATCAAGAGAAGCTTCGGCAACTGCTTGGAAAGTTTACTTACCGGCTTGATACCAATTTTGCGAAGATGGATCGGATTGAACACGCTAGTCTTGAAGTCTTCAAAGAAAAGGTCTTGCAACGGAAGATAAAAGGACAGACCATCAGACAATGGACTAGGATTCTTGGCGAACCAGAGAACGCATCAAACGCCGAAAAAATCAAACAGCTTATCGAGGAATAGCTTACTTGCGGTAATGAGCAAGACGGGATATCGCAAGCTGGTAGAACTCTTCGTTTATTTCTGTGCAATAGCATTTCCGATCTAACCGGAAAGCAGCGATTCCCGCCGTACATAGTCCCCCGAAGGGTTCCCAAATAACGTCGCCGGGATCGGTACACAATCGCGTAGTTAGTTCAACTAACTTCAACGGTTTTTGGTTTGTATGGATTGCCCGTAATCCATTCTTCAATCGCTCTTGACCACGAACCGGGGGATGCTCCCAAACGTTTGTAACTCCGTGTTCGCAAGTAAACTTCGCCCGCATTTTCTCCCATTCTTCCCCGGTCAACGGTTTCTTGCCGTCAAGAGAGAAATAGGGCTTGCCGGTCGGGTCGCCGTGCTTGTTCGCGTATGCTGCTATCTTCACGAACATTTCTACGGGCGGATAGTACCACAAATGGCATTGCGTAAAATACTTTCGCGTTGCCGCATTCAAAACCCCGCAAGCTTCGTTGGTCTTGAACAACGGAAGACCCGATCTAACCCATTCATGCCGAAGCCACTCTTTCATGGTCAACGAATTACCGTTGACGTTGAATCGCGCTTCTCTTACATAATGTACGCAAACTTCCGTTACAACGGGTATTCGTCGGATGCTTTCCGTATTGACATTACCCGCAATATGTCCAACCCCTTTATTCCAGACTGACGCGCCACGATAGACCCAACCGTATTTTGCCAAGACGGGGTGTACCAACGCCCAACCAACTTCGGTATTCCAAAACCAAAGCGTTGTTTGGGGAGTTGCCAATTCCGCCCATTGCTTGATATGGGGTTCGTACCAATCGGGCAATCCATCGGGGGTTGGGGGATCGCCGGGGAACCCTTTGACCCCATAGGGACCGTCAACCATGATAGCAACGGGAGCGGGCCATTTATCGTACATTCCCATTGCGTCACCCAAAGCAATATGAATGTTGCTTCGGGTGTAAGTCTTCGGGTGTTTTTCGATTAGCTCCCGATCAACGCAAGTAATTTCGGGGGGTGCCGCCGTGTTGGTTTCTGGGGAATCGGTTTCGGGTTCCGGGGGGAACAACGACATTTCGGGGCGCGATACCCTCTTGACCTTTCGGACTGTGGACATTGGGTTACTTCCTTGCGAATAGCTCGTTACCGTCCAATTTACCAATTGGGGAAACCGAATCATACCACTTGACAGAGGGGTGAGCAACCGGGGGCGAATGGCGGGGGTTGCACCCCTCTGGTCAAGCTGGTCTTATTCTCCCTTGCTGAAAAGACGCGGCTTGCCTTTGTCTTCAACCAACCCGCCGATTACCTCCCCGTCTTCTCCGTAAAAAATTACGGCGGGGATTTCCTTCCCATCCCGGCGCATGACCCCGAGTAAGATTCTTTGCTTGTCGTTGCTGTCGAAAAGACAGACCTTACCCGCGCCCCCTTTGGTAACGTCAACCGCTCCCCGTGTCTTCCCGTCTTCCGTTACCAGCAAGAGAGTATTTGCCCCAATCGTTCCCGCCTTGATGTTGCCCGCCTTCAATGCGGAAACTTCCATCAAGTCTTTTGCCGCCCCGAGAATCCACGGGAGCGACAAGAGCAAGACCGCAACAAGCAACAGCTTGTTGACCCGTTCAACTTTCTTCAACCTTACTTCCATCGTCCAACCCTCCAATCTCTTGACCGTTGCGGGTTCAACCAAAGAACCCGCCAACCATCATCATACCACTTGCAAGAGGGGTGTCAATTCTTGTCGGATGGTCTGCAAATTTGCAGACCGGGGAGACGGTTTGCAGAGGGTCAAAAACGGTTTGCAGACCGGGCAGATTTGCAGACTGATTTGCAGGAATTGGGGGCAAGTCGGGTCAATTTCGGGCAGATTCGGGAAAATCTTTTGGGGGGTAGGCAAGGCACGAAACCCCGTAAATTACGATGTTTCCCGCATTTTGGTAAAAAATTCCGCCAACTCCTTGAGGTGGTCCAGGCCAATACCGGTGACGTTGGTGTTGTTCAGTCGCAGCAATTGGAGTTGGGCTAACCCCTTGAGATGCTCCAGCCCTGCGTCGGTGACTTTCGTGTCGTACAAAAAAAGCCATCGGAGTGTGGTCAATCCTTTCAGCTTTACCAGCCCCGCGTCGGTGATCTTGGTTTCTCCCAGGTCCAGCAATCGGAGCTTGGCCAACCCTGCGAGATGTTCCAGCCCAGTGTCGGTGACCCGGGTATACGACAGGTCCAGCGTTTCAAGGTTCGTCAAGCCTTTGAGATGCTTCAGCCCCGCGTCGGTGACTTTCGTGTTCAACAAGTTCAGGTTTTGGAGTCGGGTCAAACCTTCGAGGTAAACCAGCCCAGTGCCCACGATCTCGCTATTCGTCAGGTCCAGTGCTTGGAGGTTTGTCAAGCCTTTGAGATGAACCAACCCCGCGTCGGTCATCTTGCCGCCCACGCAGGCACCATTCACCGCATACACATGACCGCCCAGTTTCTCGATTTCGGCAATCGCTTTCGTTTGTTCGGCATTTGGTTCCGCCGTCCAGCACAGAATAGGGGCAAGCGACAATCTCAGCATCAGCAGCGGAAGCAGAATTCGGTTCATGGGGTTCTCTTCAATCGTTTTCCGCCAACGATACTCTGGCTGCCGAACTGTCGCATTGAACGGTCTACGGCTAGCCTCTGGCTCCATCGGTTACGAAAGCAACCTTCGGGCACGACCCACATCCCCCATCTTAACGCCGTACCATCACTGGATCAACAGCGAAGCGGTACGGTTCGCCAGGATGCTTCGTGCGGTCCAATTATCCCCGATCTCGGCGCGCACCGCTAGTGCCGTACACGCTTACTGATACTGGCTTTTTCCCCGACCGATGGTCTCAGGGGCCATTTGGCCGCTGGGCCGATCCCCGACAGTCCGGTGCCGCCGTACCGGGCGGCTTCGCCCCAGCGGTTGGCTGCGGTTGCTGGCCGGTGACGGTTCGGGGCATTGCCAAGGCGTGGTGCTAAAGTGGGCTTAGACGCGGAGTCTGGCACTCCTCCGCAAGGAAACGCACCGATTTCCCCCATGATAGCTAATGCCGTCCAACTCTTACGTGGCAAATCAGCATCTCAGTACCACAATTTTTCTTGACACCCCCTGCCGCGTCCCCAGTCCAAGACGGTTATTGCCCGCATCTGTCAGAGGCTATCCGAGAAGTTAACCCTTTTGCAGTAAGTACTTACAACGATGCTAGCACAGCTTACACGCGAAATCGTGGCACTTTCGGCAATCACGACAACCGCAATTATGTTTGTAAGTCATTTTGCAATAAAACTTTACGTATTCGGATAGCCTCTCAGACTGTTCTGCTTGCAGTTTCTCGTTGGCTGGACGTGCAGATCGACGGCCAGGTGGTCTGTTTTTGTAGTCGGAAGGTGCATACTTCATAGGGCCCCATCTCGAATTGCAATACACCCTGTTCCGAACGGAGCGGCAGGGGTTCAGACTCCATCATGTCGCACGCGAAGCATGCCGCGATCGGGCAGGCAACGCGCAAGGCGGCCTGTGTCCGACCTCCAAGGCGTTCCGCTACGCGAACGATTAGGTCGTCTCCGGCCTCAGCCTGCTTGACCGCCTCCAGAGTCAGGCCGCTTCCTTCGAGGACCATGAAGGAATGCGCGGAGGGCAGGGCACCGCAGTGGTTTTCGCCCACAATCGCGAGCACCGGATCGTTCAAATCCGCCGCCTCCTGGATAGTCGCCGCCTCGCGCCACGATCGCTCGTGTGGGTACAGGCTGTAGGTAAACCAGTGTTCTTCCTGGTCGGAAACCGGATCGGGGTACTTGGGCCCTTTCAACAGCGTTAGTGCAATCATTTGATCGTGCGCCTGGTAGCCATACTTGCAGTCGGTGAGCAAGCTCAGGCCATGGTCGGCCTGTGATAGGTCCATCCACTCGTGGCCCGACACTTCAAATTTTGCTTTTTCGTAGGAGTTGTTTTTCGTGGTTGGCCGGTCGATGTTGCCGTAGGCAATATCGTAGGTCGCTCGGCGCGAGCGGATGGTCGTATGAAAGCGGACCTTCAGCAGTTTATGCTGTTCCTTCCAATCTACCCAGGTCTCAAAGTCCAACCGCTGCGCTGACGCGCCGAGCACGATCCGCTGCGTCATGCGCGAGTTGCCGAACCGCCGACTCACCCGCAGCGACGCCTGGACGGGGCCCTGTTCCAAGGCTTCAACCCGGACGTCGTCGTTGACCGGAAATTCGAGGTCGGTATAGTGCTCTTCAATGTCCCACGCCTGGAAGGTGCCGGGCATGTCCTCGTAAAGATGCAGCACGTTCCCCCGCCGGCCACCGTCGATGCACTCGCGGGTGGACCGTTTGTCGAACATGGAGACGATTTCACCGTGACCGTCGATCGCCGCTCGAAGGTGGGCGTTTTCCAGGATCCACTGGTCCTGCATAGGGAAAACGGCCAGGGCGTGGCATTCGCTCTTGGCCGCCGTGGAGTCTGCGCAGCCGTCAATCAAGCGATAGGTGCGGTATCCGACGGGCGGAAGCCCAGTCGCCTCGAACGTCAGCATGGCGGTGCCGGTTCGGTAATCGGTGATCTGCTGGACGGGCACGGCCGTTCCATCCGGTGAGCGAACTTGTACGTCTTCCGAGTCGCACGGAAGCGATACCCGGGAGTCGCGTGTGCATGGCAGACTATTGAACAAGACGATCGCGCGACCTTCACCTGCCGTGTCGACGCGGGAGATGATCTCGTCCAGGGCCGCTTTGAGGGCCCGCTCGCCCAACTCGGTGGCCACCCGGTAGGAATCCAACAGGTCGTGGTACGCCGCAGTCATCTGGGTTCCCGTGACCGCGTCGTGGAATTGGTTGGCCAGAATTTCCTTCCAACCCAGTTCCAAGTCGGCCCGCGGATAGGGGAGCTTGGCAAAGCAGGAAAATAGCTCGACGTTGCGATAGAGATGCTCGCAGTAGCGATTGAGCTTCTTGAGTCGGCCTTTGGTGGTATAGACCCCGCGATGTTCCTCAAGGTAGAGTTCGTCGTTGATCACCGGCAGATCCGTTTTCAAGGCACGCTCATGCATCCGCTCGAGCGCCTCCTCGATCGTGGAGTTCCGGCACGAGGGGAGTCCCGGCAGGCGATCGGCCCGCTTAGTGTATTCGAGCATCTCGATATCGGGCCCGCCGCCGCCGTCGCCCCAGCCGTAACAGTAGAGGCTTTCTCCGACGGTTGCTTTGGCACTGTAGCGATCCCAGTGGTCCTTCAAATGGTCCGGCTCGGCGGTGCCGATGAAGTGCGTCGGCGGCATGACGGCAAACACGCGCGAGCCGTCGGGGCCTTCCCACCAGAAGGCGTGCGTCGTCCAGGGGTTGGTGTCATTCCACACCGGCATCTTGTGAGTGACGAAGTATTTCAGCCCGCTCTTGCGGAGAATCTGCGGCATCGTCCAGCAATTGCCGAACACATCGGGAATCCATGCCGTCTGGGGCGTGATGCCGAACTCCTCCTGGTAAAAACGAATGCCGTAGAGAATCTGTCGCACCATCGATTCACCGGAGATGAGGTTGCAGTCCGGCTCGATCCAGAACGCCCCGATCGCTTCCCAGGAACCTTGCTTGATGCGCCGCTTCACCTGTTCGTAAAGCTCGGGAAAGGTCTTCTTCATTTCCGCATACATCAACGGCTGGCTCTGAGTGAAACGATAGTCAGGATACTGTTCCATCAAGCGCAGGGCGGTTGCGTGAGTGCGGCCGATCTTGCGCACGAATTCGGAGTAGGGCCACAAATACATCAGATCGAGGTGGGAGTTGCCCGTCAGATGAAGCACGCCCTCTTTCTTGAAGCGATCGTTTTCGTAGACTTCTTTGCGGACGATCTCTCGGGCACTCAAGGCCATGGCCTTGGCCTCGGAGGCGTCCTTGCAGTTCTGGTCGATGAACTTGGTAGCACGGTAGAATACGTCACGCAGGTGCGCAACCAGACCCGGATCCAACCCCTCGGCCAGCAACATACCGAAGGCCGTCTTCAGATCCCAATAGGCGTCACTCATCTCCTGATCGACCACCGCCCAATGGGAACACTCGAGCGTTTTGATTTCGCCTTCGCCAAAGTGCCACATGATGTACGATTCAGCCTCGAGGTCAAACTCCTCGCCGCCACGGGCAGAGTCGGCCATCAGCACCGTGTCGCGGAATGGATCCAGTCCATGAAATGCCTGGCCGTTGACTCGCAGCAGGCCATCGCCACTGAAGTAGACCTTGAGTGCTACTTTCTTGCCGTGGAATCGTTCGGGCAAGGTGGCCTTGCAGCGGAAGTAGGCGCTCATGTCTGGCCCGCCCCAGCTTTGGCCGACGCCGATCAATCGCCAGTCGTCGTCTACCCAGATGCGCTCTTGCTTGTTGGTGTAGCGGAACTGCCGGTACAGCCAGCCTTGTAGCGGCTCAGTCTCGGGATGAATCCACGGCCGCAACGAATCGATCTTCTGCTGCATGATCTCTTCGAGGCTGATGATCATCCGCTTCTTACTCTTGATCAGCCCTCGCCACTTGTCAAGAATCTTTTCAACGCCGCTTTTGGCCATATTGTCCTACTCCTCGGGTAATGTTTTGAACCAGGTATAATACAAAACGAAGGCGCACGTCAGGAAGATGCCGAACGAGATGCCGCCCGACTCATACCAATGTCCCATGAGGTACACGGGCGTCATGTAAAGTGCATAGGATGCAGTCACGCCAAGCACGATGTTGACGGGAATATACTTCAGGGCCAATGGAGCGTTGGCAGGCTCGCCAGACGCCAAGGCACGCCGCCCGACGCTCCCCCAGATGCCGAACGGGCGAACACGGCGATAGAACATGTCGATATGGGCCGGGTCCACCGGCTTGGTCGACAGGGAGACGATAATGCAGGTAACAAACGAGAGGATGAGGATGGCGTAGGTATAGTAGCCGTCCGGGATGAGCTGCACCCAGACATCCTTGGCAACGAACTGCTTGCTGAGCATCATCAGCGAAGGGACAAAGCCGACCACGCATCCGGCGGCGAAACCCCAGCCGTTCATCCGGCCCCAGTACCAGCGCATGGCCAGCGGCACCACGACGCATGTGATAAGGCCGCCGAGCATCCACGACCATACTCCGTTGAGCGAACTATAGACCGTGAACATGTAGCCGCAGCCCATTGCGGCGCAGACAATCATCGCGGTAGCGGCGTAGCTGGCATACATGTTTCCCCGGGCCTTCTCGTTATCGTGTTGGAAAAGGGGCTGGAAAATGTCGTGGACGAAGATCGAGGCGGCGGCGTTCACTTCGGAACTGAAGGCCGACATGTAGGAGGCGGCCAACGTGGCGATGATCAGTCCCCGCAGTCCCGGCACTAGCAGGTTTGACTGAACATAGAGCGGATATATCGCGTTGGGATCGCTATAGATCACCTTCACGCCGACAACCTTCACGACCTCGACGGTCTGCTCCTTGAACACGGTATAGGCTAGAAAGGCCAGTCCTCCGGTGACGACCCATCGCGGGATGGCCATTCCCTGCCAGAGCGCGGCCTGCCATGCGGCGTGTTTGGGTGTTTTGGCGGCCAGAAAACGCTGCTCACCGTAGCGCCCTCCCGCCCCGCCGATGCTGCCGAAAAGGCCGACCACCGACATGGCCAGCGCCATGCCGCCGAAATCCTTCCAGCCGGCATACTCCGAATCGTTGAATCGCCCGATATTCGGCTGCGTCTGATAGGCAAGCGAGTTCCAATCCTTGAACGCAACCTTCTCCGGTTGCTCTTCCTTTAAGGCGGGATTCTCAGCCAAAGCCTGGGTTAGCGTCTGAACTGCTGCGTCGATCACCGCCAAGTCGGCCATGGAAGTCGTTTTTACCTTGAGTTTTTCCAGTTCTACCAGTTTCTCCGGGACCGTGAGCGACTGGTGGGCGATGGCGTTTTCGAGTTTCTCGGCGTCGTAGTGTGCCACGCAGATGAAGCCGATTACGAACGACACGCTGACCAACAGGATGTTTTGGATGAATTCAGTAACCACCACGCCGCGAAAGCCGCCGAAAATCACGTACAATCCAGTCGATCCGACGAGCGTCATGGCCACGAGATGCCCGTTCTGGAAGCCGAAGGTGACGGCGAACTTGTGCAGCATGACGTAAGACATGCAGAGCGTCATCACGCTGAACGTATTGATGAGCATGGCGAAACCGACACGCGCTGCCTGGGCACCTCGGTCGTCGCCGAATCGCACCGTGTTCAGGTCGGCTGCGGTCATCGCCCCAGTCCGCCGAATCCAGATCGCCATGAAGGCCATCAGTACGATCTCGCAGGGCATCCACCATACCAGCGTGGAGTACCACGAAAGCATGCCCAGCACCATCAGCATCGAGATGTTCCACACGGTGCCGTCGACCGAGTAGTTCGACGCCGACCCGGAAGCGGCCAGCATCCACCACTTCTGCTGGTTCTCACCCAGGAAATAGGACCGCAAGCCGCGGGCCGAGATGCGGGTAAACCAAAAACCGGCCGTTAAAATGATCACAAAATATGCAACCAGTACGGCAATATCCCAAAAGTGTAGTCGCAGCATCTTATATTCGCCTTATCGTGAAATGATTGTGCATGAACTGTATTTATCCGCCGCGCGATACATGGCCAGAGCGTTTTCGGGCGGAATCGCGTTGATGAGAATGTTGCATGTGCTAAGAATAAACCCACCGCCGGGAGCGATCGTCTCGCAGAGCCAGCGGACCTGCGCCTCGATCTCCTGCGGCGTGCCGAAGGGCATGAGGCGGTCGAGGTCGAGATTGCCCATCAGGCAAAGCGTGTCGCCATACCGCCGCTTGACCTCGGCAATGTCCATGCCAGCACTGGGCTGGAGCGACTGAAGACCGTCGAATCCACACGCGACGATCTTTTCCAACGCCAGGCGGATGTCGCCGTCGGTGTGCAGAAACACCGGCACGTCGCGATGGGCTTTAATCTCGCGGATAGCCTCGCAATAGAACGGGTAGGCCAGTTGCTCCATGATGCGCGGCGGCAAAAACAGTCCGCGGTTGTAGGCAATGTCGTCGGCAATCAGGATCGCCTGGGCACCGTGATCGAGAAACAGCTTGGCACGGGCGATCTCGAACTCCATGACCTTTTCCGTCAGAATCCGCACGTCGCGCGTATCGTTCAAGCAATAGACCAAATAGTCTTCGGTGCCGAGCATCCAGTCCAGCGAACTGACCGGCCCGCCGATCTGGCACATCCGAAAGAGGTCGCTATGATCGCGGAACCAATCGAGTTTCCGCGTGGTGGCTTTCCAAATGTCGGGCATGGGGTAATTTGGTACCTGGTCGATGTCAGTCAATGCAGGCCGAACCAAGCGAGAACTCCCCTCGGTGATGACGTGCTCGTCGCCGAGTACGCTACGATAAATGAGATACCCCTCATCGCTTTTTCCAACAACCTCCATCGGGAACTCGTGGATATGGACAAGGTCCATGGCCAACAACCTGCGCACTTCCAAATCGCGGGTGAATGGGTCTAGCTTCTGGGCGTGTTCGGAACCCAACAGGGCTTCGACCAAGCGGCCTTCGATCGCCAGTTCCCCCTTGGGAACTCGATCCGTCTCGCGGTGGCCGATGGCCGCCAGGACTCGTTCTTGAGAATTCATCGTTTGACCTATTCTTCTCAAGCTATCGGATCAATCCAAGAGCGATATACTGCCCGGATATTTTCAATGGGGTTATCCGGTCCCCAGGAGCATTGTGCAATGACCCCGCCCGTGCTGTCGTCGAGCGAGCCGCGCACGCGGCGGACGGCTGCCTCGATTTCTTGAACCGTGCCGAAGGCCAGGGCGTGCTGCCGGTCAATCTCGCCCCAGAAAGTGATTTTGCCCTTATGGTCGGCCGCGAGTTGTTCGATGTTCATGCAGAACAACTGAGCATTGACGGCATCGACACCGATCTCGATCAGATCGCCGATGATGGAGGAAATCTGCCCGTCGCTGTGGAACATGGCGAACTTGCCGGCGGCGTGAATCCGCTCGCAATAGTCCTTGTAGAGCGGCTTGAACAAGTCTCGCCAGGCATTGGGCGAAATCAACAGCCCGCGATTGCTTCCCCAGTCGTCTTGAAAGAAAATGCCATCAACATTCGACCGGCACCAACTCTCAACTTCGTTCAAAAAGTATTCGTGGACCATCTCCAGCAGTCGGCGAAACTCGGCCGTGTTATAGGCGAGGTCCATGTAGAGGTTTTCGGTTCCCCGGAGGAACTGCATTCGCTCGAATGGCTGGGCCGTCATGCCCGAGAGCATGAAGCGATCAGAACGATCGCAGCAGCGGTTCGCTTCTTGGAAGTCGCGGCCCTTCAGGAGATGCCAAGGCGGCTGATAATTGTCCAAGCCGGACCAACTATCGAGAATCGGTTCCTTCACTTCACCGATGACGCCCGGCTCGCCGACGTGCCAGACGCAACCCCAATCGTCGGTATATTGGCCGGGCTGGCGGAGGCGTTCCAGTGATTCGCTGTTTTTCCGCTCGGAAAGCGGACACCATGCCATGTCCATCGGATACTCGGCCTCGATGGCACCCAAGTCACCCTGCTGAAACAGGTACATGCCCGGCAACGGCCATATGTCTCGCGGCGCGCGATCGGGCGAAGAAAAATGCAAGGCAGCTTTGACTCGTTCGCGTCCGGTCATTTCGAGGTCACCATGTCCTTGGGCTGGTAAACATATTGTCGGGCATTGTGGGCAAGCGCAGTAAGCAGACGTTTTCGGGAAGTCATCATGGCGAGCCGTACTCTCGCCTGCGGATTTCGTTGGCGGCCTCGATCAGGGCAAGATAGTTCTCCACCGGGACATACTCGGGAATGGAGTTGCCCGAGCCGAGCGCGTAGCCCTTGGCTTGAATGCGAAACTCCCGCCCTTGCCGCACGACCTCCTCGAACACCGTCTTTCGATCCTGGGTACACAACAGATTGAGGTCGATGCCGCCAAACAGGCCGATCCTGTCGCCGTAGATCTCGATCCAACGGCCGAACGGCGCAATCTGGTCCTCGTTCGAGTGCTTCGCGTTAATCCCCGTCTTGAGGATTTCGTCCATCACGGAAAAGATATTGCCGCAACTGTGCAGGAGAAATGGCTTGCCGGTGCCGTGGACGAGTGAAATAATCCTCGCATACTGCGGCAAGACATGTTCGACAATCGTCGTGGGGGCCAAGAGAGTCGAGGTTCTGTACCCCAGGTCATCGCCCATCCGGCAGACTGCAAACATAAAACCGTATCGCTCGATCATCCGCGACCAGAGCTTCGTCATCAAGTTGCCGATGGTGACGTAGAGTTCCGCAAACAATGCCGGATCGTCGAACATCAACAGGCAGAGATACTCGTAACCGACCAGGTCTTCGCTGATCTCAAAAACTCCGTTGCCGCAACCTCCGACGACCTTCATGCCCGCCGGCAGTTCTTTGGCAAGGGCATTGAAGTGAGGCTCCCAGTGCCGCCAATACAAGTCAGGAATCTCGTCGAACGGATAACGCTCGAAGTCCGCACGGCTCTGAATCGGCCCAGGACGGCCACCGAGGATCGCGCCGTGGTCCGGCAAGACCTCGACGATCGTCCCTTCAAAGCTGACCGTGTCATAGGTCATTTCCTTCCAAAACTGGCACGCCCTGGCGTGAAAATCGCGGAAGGCCGATTCTCCGTCATTGAGGCCGGGATAATGCAACTCGACGCCCAACACCCGACCCATGATCTCCGGTGAGACAATATGCTCGTAGATGGGCATTCGGGCTGGCTTGCGATTGGTTGCCGCGGCGACCACATGCCGATAATCGGGTTCAAAGTACATAAAGTATCCGGAGGCTTATGGTATAATCGGAGCGAGCGCGATGGTCTCGCCCGGCAAGGTCTTCAGTGACATACGTTCCCCAGTGAGCGTTTCGCCTGTTTGTCCGTTGCGCGTCACGCAGATGGACTTGCCCGGCCAGGGATTCTGTACGGTACAGGGTCGTCCTTTCTCGCTGACGATCGTCACGCCGAACACGCCGCCGCCTTTCAGTTCAGCCGAGACGAGAAACGCTCCCCGAGCGCGAAGCGATCCGAAGCGGGCATCCAACTTGCGCGGCCAGCAGGCGAATAAGCGTAAGACGCCGTCGTAACTCTGAAAAAGCATTTCTTGGATCGTGCATGGAACCACACTCAATTGCTCCATGCCGTGCGGATTGTCTGCCCGCATGCCGTTGGGCGACGCCGTATCAACCCAATGCCGCAGTTTTCCGAGAATAATTTCCGGATCGTAGCCCACACGCGCGGCGGCGGGGTAGAAACTGTTGCAGCCGTTGAAGTCTAGCCAGCGTCCCAAGACCGCGATCTGGTTGCGCGCCCGCGCGAGCAATGCGGGCTTGCTGTCCAGCCCGATGCCGTTGCCCGGAAAGATATGCTGGATGCCAACCGCGTTGTCGTTCTGCCATGCCTGCCCCTCCTCGGTGTAGCGGAAGATAGGCAGCGAGAGCGTTTCGGGTGTCCTGGGCAGTGCAATGGTCGCGTCGGAGGGAAGGTCGCGCACAGTGCAGGTAGGGTAGTCGCTCAAGCGGTCGCGGATGTCGGTCCACTTTGCGCGGCGGTCGGCATCGACGTCCAACTCGGTGCTCATGTCCAAGGCGAGGTTCATCACCTGCCGGATCAGGGCCAACGTGACGAGTGGATTGATATCCTTGGACTCTTTCTTCTCCCAATTGCATTCTTCGAGCACCGCGTCGTGACGGTTCATATAGCGGCCGTTTTCCAAAGTGAGCCGCTGCTCCCAGAAGTTCGTCACTTCGCGCACGAACGGGTAGGCCTTACGGGCGAACTCAAGGTCGTAGGTTGCATACCAGGTCGAGGCCAACGGCACGCACGCGTAGGAGGCATTGGAGCGTTGATGCCAGGTCGTCGGCGCGCCGGTGATTCCAAGCGGCAACATGGAAACAGGAAGCACGATGCCGCTGTTCAGATTGCAGTCCTTGCGGCACCACTCGCGACCGCTTTCCAGAAAGTCGAGAATCGGGTCGTTGCAGGGAGACGTCTGTTCGAGGTGATTGGCGACATAGAGTCCATAGAACGGCGCAAAGAAGTTGTAGTTATTGAAATAGGCACCACCCCATTGTTGTTCGTCGTGGGTAACCCAGCCGTAAAGGGCGGGCGGAAAATGCGCCAGACGGCTGCCCGATCCTAAGCAATAGTTCGACAGGTAGTAGCGCTGCTCCAAGACCTTGTCGGGAATCTCCACGAACGACTTGTCCCAGAAGTTGTCCCACCACCGCTGGTGGGCCGAGCGGAACGCTGCCAGGCTGTCTTGGGTGACTAACGCAGCTCGCTTGATGGCATCCGCACGGTATTCTTTCATGTTCGCCAGTCCACTGGCCGTGGCCACCAGGAAGACAGGCTTTTTGGGCGTTACCGTAAAGCCGTTGTCTTGATGGCCCAGGATGCGAACGGCGCAGGCAGCACCGGAGGGTCGGAGCATGTTTTTCTCGAACCGCCGTTCGACCACCCGAACGCACGGTTTATCCTCGGCGGCTTTTCCATCGGGAAGAAAGAGTTGGGTCTTGCCCTCGAAAGTGCCGCCTTGTGACGAGATCTTCACCCACAGCAGGTTTTCGGTTGCGGCCACGGCCGATTCCATCGTGAGCGTCGCTCCGCCCCGTGTGAACACGCTGGTGGTGATTGCCTTGCGCAGATCTTGCGTGACGCGGTAGCTTGCTCCCTTGAGTGCAGGAATGTCTACCGTCAGCCTGGCCAAGGGTCGCGGGCCACCCTCTGTCTTCAGTTCCCAAAGATTCGTCTTCCCAACGTAGAACTGCGTACTTTCCGGCACGCCGCCCAAGGCCACCAAGAGATCCCCATTGCCCAAAAGCGGCGCGTCGGTGGAGCATTGAGAAGGGAATTTCTTAGGTGGGGTCGTGAAAACGGCTTGGTATTTTCCGACGATATTCAGGCATTCCGATACCACAGGCTTGTCTGGCCCTTTGCTCGGCCCGGCGAGAATCTTCTTGGTCAGTACCGCCTGACTAGCATCGTTGGGTTCTTCGGCCTGTGCCAGGTTGGCAATCGACCCGAGGCAAGCGATCACTATCCGTGCGTAAATGAAAGACCGTTTCATGCTTTGGTTCTCCGTGGTTGATCTCGGTGATGACGCGCTGCTGACAGTTCATGCCCTGCTCTCGATGCGTCTCTTGGTAGGGGAGGTATAGGCACAACGCCGAGCCTCGCCCGCAAACGCGGCGATCAGGCCGGGGTCCGCGTCGAAAAAATGATCCGAGGGGCTGAGGATGAAACCACCGCCTTCGCCCGCCGCCGCGAAGCAGCGACGCACTTCCGCCCGGGTTTGTTCTGCCGCGCAGCCCGTGAAAAAGTGAAGTTGGTCCAATCCGCCGATCATGCATACCCGTCCGCCGATCCTACGTTTCGCCTCGGCAAGATTCGCGTCACCGCCGAGGCCTGCCGGCGTAAAGGTTTCCATTGCATCGGGCGACATCGCGGCGATGCGTTCCAACAGAGGCATCATGCCGCCGCAGGTATGATAGACGATCCTCTGGCCGATGGCGTGGGCCGCCGCGATCAACGGCGCATCGTAGAGGGCGACGAATTCGTCGAAAACCCGCGGCGAGATCACCGTGGACGAGGCATCGCCGCCGCCAAGTTCAATGAGATCGTATGCAGCGCCAGCCAGCGATTGGATAAACGCTAGCTTGCGGCGCTGAAGAATGCCGAGCAGTTCGTGGACCCACTCTGGATCGTCATAGCTGGCAAAAATCAACTCCTGAATACCCATCAGGCAGGCGGCGTCTTGCCATACGCCGGGTTGGCCAAACCCATCGAAACAGCACACGTGGCCACGGATGATCCCCCGTTGCCCGAGGGACGCCGCCGCATGATTCACGGCCGCCACATCGCATTGAGGCGCGGGAGCGTATTCGGCGATTAGATCGATATCCGACTTCTGCTTGATGAAATGTTCCAACAGCCAAGACGTGTACTCGTTGGATTGCAAGACCAGCGATAGCTCACCCTTGGGCGTAATGAAACGATGCCGCTTTGTCTCGTACTTCTGCCCGGCGATGTCTTCCACAATGATCCGCCAGGAATCGCATAGAATGGGGTGGTACGCGGTGACCCAATGAATCGCGTCGAGATCCAGTGCGTCGAAAAACTCCCGATCCGACATGCCATTCATGTACTTCCTGAGAAAGTACGGCATGAGATGGTGCGTGGTCGCCGGCAATCGGTCGGGAACCTTGCGGGCAATCGCAGTAAGCAGCCGTTCTCGGGAAGTCATCATGACGAGCCGTCGCTGGGGTCGGGACAATGCAACTCGACGCCCAACACCCGACCCATGATCTCCGGTGAGACAATATGCTCGTAGAAGGGCATTCGGGCTGGCTTGTGATTGGTTGCCACTGAAACCATGTGACGATAGTCGGGCAGAAAGGTCTTCATGGGTATTACAATCTCAGTCGCCTCCTCAGTTTCTGTTGCAGAAAGGGTTAATTGCATCTGTAGTTGGTCACATTGTTCTCGAAGCGAATAGAGTCAAGGCCGTCGAGCGGCGCAACGTCATATTCTGTGATTGCCGCATATTTCTCCTTCAGCGTATGACGTACCAAGCGATGGCCGTTCCAAAAGACTCGATAGTCAGCCAGAGGCGGTAGTCCTTATACCAACAGGGTTCAATCGCCATCATCGGATCCTCCGGCATCCCTTTCGCTTCTTGACCCCAGAGGCTGGAGACGATTGTATTCTTCAGCCTAGCCAACGGCGGGGGCGCAGTCAATAGCGACGCGGCGACTGTCGGAGCACTGTCGGCGACCAGCACCAGCATACAGAATAGACTGACGAGCATGGCCGAGGCAGAGCAACAGGTGGCGAAGTTGCGAGCGGAACTGGAAGCCAATCCGGCAGCCGCAAAAACTCGTCAGCAAGCGGCCCAGCAACGTGCGGCGGAAGAACGAGCGAAACGCGTCCAAGCCGCCCTGGACCAGTTGCCCAAAATTGCGGAGAGCAAGAAGGCGAAGGACCGCGACCAGGCGCGGGCCTCGACGACGGACGCCGATGCCCGCGTCATGAAGATGGGCGACGGCGGTTTCCGCCCGGCGCTCAACGTACAACTCGCGACGGCGACCGCTTCGCAGATTATCACGGGCGTGGACGTGACGAGTTCCGGTGGTGACCAGGGGCAGTTGGCGCCCATGATCGACTAGCATCAAGAGCGGTATGATCGCGTTCCCGACGAGGCTTTGGTGGACGGGGGATTCGCGAAAAAGGAAGACATCGAGACGGTCGAACAGGGAGGGACGACGGTGTACGCTCCGGTGCAGAAGTCGAAGGAGATCCCGAGCGGGACATCCATACGCCTCGTTCCGACGATACTCCGTCTGTTGCTCAGTGGCGCAAGCGGATGGGCACCGAGGAAGCGAAGGTCGTCTATCGCCAGCGTGCTGCCACGGCCGAGTGTGTGAACGCCCTGGCTCGCAACCGTGGCCTGCAACGGTTCCTGGTCCGTGGTCTGCGAAAGGCGAAAGCGGTGGTCTTGTGGGTTATCATGGCCCACCAAGAAGGGGTGGACTCGCGGCCGAGAGTGCCTTGGTCGCGACCCATTTTCACGGCAATCCGTCACTTTGATTGCCGTGACGGCAATCTCGGAATCCGATTGTCAGGAAAGTGAGCGGCAGAGCGGTCGGATTGGCCAGCGGCAGTAAACGAACGTATTCCGGGGCGCGCTTTGGGCTACAATACGAGTGCAGTTACTCGTTACCCAAGCCAAGTAAGGTTCTCATGAGATTTGAAAAAAGGTCTTTCTGTCGTGGTGGGCTTTCGGCTCTGATGATCTGCGCGATCATCACAACGGCCTTGGGAGCGTCGGAACTGCCCATCAAGGACGGGCAGAAGATCGCCTTCATGGGCGATTCCATCACTGAAGGGGGCGCCAACGACCCGTCGGGCTACGTGAACCTGGTAATCCGCGGCCTCGAAGCAAATGGCATCAAGGCCACCGCGATTCCCGCTGGTATCAGCGGCCACCGGGCAACGCAGATGCTCCGCCGCTTGGATCGCGACGTATTGAATAAGGCGGATTGGATGACCCTGAGTTGCGGCGTGAATGACGTCGGGTTTCGGGACAAGGGTGTGCCGCTGGCTCTGTTCAAGGAGAGCGTCGCGAAGATCATCGACCAATGCCAGGCGGCCGGCGTCCAGGTGATGGTCCTCACCGCGACCATGACCGGCGAGGACCAGGCGAATCCGACAAACCAGAAATTGATTGGCTACAACGAGATCCTACGAGCGCTGGCCCGGGAGAAGCATTGCCTGCTGGCGGACCTGAACACCGACATGCAGACTGCGGTTAAGATCGCCGGCGCCGCAGCGAAAGGCCGCGCCCTGACGTGCGATGGAGTACATATGAATGCGGCCGGTAACCGGATGATGGCGACAGGCGTGCTCAAGGCATTCGGCCTGAGCACGGCGCAGATCGCCAGGGCCGAGAAGAGTTGGGTGGACGTAGGAGTCCATGACAGTGGAGCACTACTCGGTGCAACCCGGTTTGTGGCAGCGGCCGATGGGCCCGCGGTCACCATCGAGTCGCTGTTGGGCGAGATGATCGATCGCGACGCCTTGGCCCGATGGCCTGTCGCAGCTTATACCTGCAAACAGGCCAGCAGCTACGACCGCGCGAGGACTGGGCCGGACGATCCGAAAACGTGGTTCAGCAACCGTGACTACGATTATTTCATCCGTATTGAAGAAAAGGCGGGGCGCAAGGAATACGTGATCATGGACGAAACCGGCCCGGGTTGTATTACGCGCTGGTGGATTCCTTTGGAGCAATACGAGTCGATCAACCATCGGGTGCGGATCTACCTCGATGGAAAAGACAAGCCGGCGATCGACGCGAAGTATTATCCGTTGCTCAGCGGACTCGATTTCGTCAAACCGCCGTTGGCCTTCATCGCGTCCGACGAAAAGGACGCCCCTTCACAGATCGGCCTGCCGCCGGGCCAGAAACAGATGGCGGCCGATCTGTATCTGCCGATCCCTTTTGCGCGAGGCTGTAAGATCACACTCGACCGGCTTCCGTTCTACTACAACATCAATTACCGAAAATACAATCCGGGCACCGCCGTCAAGAGCTTCACGATGGCCGACTACGTGGCCGCGAGTGCTGCGCTACATCAGGTCGCTCACGCACTCAACAACCCAGAGAACGCGACAGGCGGAAGCGAGTCGGTGACGGAAGGAACCGTCGAGCCGGGGGCCGAATTGGCGATCGACTTGCCCATCGGCGCCCGAGCGGCGAGCACGCTCCGGATCCAGATCGATCCGCGAGACGCTCCCCAGGTGTTGCGGTCGGCCGTCGTGGAGGCGGCTTTCGACGGCCAGCCGGTCGTGTGGTGTCCCTTGGGCGAGTTCTTCGGCTGCGGCGCACGGCTGAATGCCGTTCAAGATTGGTGCCGCAGCGTCGAGAAAGATGGCAATCTGTTCTCCCGTTGGGTCATGCCCTACGAAAGAACGGGCCGCATCGCGATCAAGAACCACGGCAAGAAGGGCGTTCACTTGAAACTTGCGGCATGGACCAGCGCATGGCGTTGGGACGATCGCTCATTGCACTTTCATGCCAACTGGCACTGTCAGTACCCACTCCGCACGCGGCCGATGTCGGACTGGAACTACATACAAATTCAGGGCCGCGGCGTTTATCTGGGCGACACGCTTACCGTGTTCAATCCCGTTGCTGCGTGGTACGGTGAAGGCGACGAGAAGATCTACGTCGACGGCGAAAAGTTTCCTTCACACATTGGCACCGGCACGGAAGACTATTATGGCTACGCCTGGGGGATGTCGCATCACTTCAATTCTCCCTTCATCTCCATGCCGTTGCGCGAGAGCAAAGGCAAAACGGATTGGAAAGGCTACACGACCACCTCACGACTGAGGCTGCTCGACGGCATACCCCTGCGAAGTTCGCTGAAGATGGACATGGAGATCTGGCACTGGGCGGATACGAAGGTACGGTATGCCGTGGGAACCTTCTGGTATGCCCGGCCCGGTGCTACCAGCAACCGCAGCCCCGCAGCAGACGAATTGTTGCAAAACCTGCCTCCCTAGCCCCAGCCAGGGCGACCGCGTTTCGAGAATGCCATAGAATGCGAAAACATGAAAGCATGGAATCTACTTGGACTTCTGACAGAGATTCACAGCAAAGATATTTCGGACGTTCCGAAAATCTAACAAGAGTTCATGCAATCGCCGGAGACCAGACCAGATTCACGCGATTCGGTTTGTGACATTTGCCTGCGTGTCAATCCACACTTTGCAGGCTTCACCCCAGTTTCGCGACGTTTCGCGAAGATTCATTCCCTAAAGGCCACTCCGGCCTGCGGTTGCCGGAGAACATCAATGGTGATCCCGTGGCGGAGCTGAAGGACGGCATCCTGACGCTGACCTTTAAGCTGGAACTGCCCGAGGAGAAGAAGCCCGAGGACAGGAAGATTCCGATCCAGACGAGCTGATACCAAGCTCCAGGAATTGAGAAGAAGATAGCGAGAACTCATGCGGTCGTAAGGTCGCGTGGGTTGTCTTTTGCGGTCCGAGCTACTGGCAAGCTCTCGCTCCGCTCGGAGTGCGGATTCTCTGCGTGGTCGTCCCCGCCGTCATCGTCGCCATACCGCCATTCATTTCCAGAAGCCACGAACTACGCGATCCCATTCATCGGCCATCAGTTGGTGACCGCGATAGGTCGGATGCACGTTGTCCCAAATCCAGTAGTCAGCCGGAGCACGTTTCGCCGCATCGTCGAAGACGGGCTGGAATTGTACCAGAGCCGCCCCGTGTTTTTGGGCGAGCTTGGCAACGATCTCCTGCCGCTTGCGGGTGCCTTCGCTGATCTTGCCTGTAGGCTTCACGAAGGGGGCACATAGCACCAGTTTGAGCTTGGGGTTTGCCGACTTGGCTTGAGTGATGAGCTTGTCATAAACCTGCTCGTACTTTTCCAATGCCACTCCTCTACCGTCGTCGTTCACGCCGATGAGGATGCTTAGCACGTCGGGCTTCAGGTCCAGCGTGTCCTTCTGCCAGCGATTCTCCAAGTCGAGCACGGTGTTACCGCTGACGCCGCGATTAAGGAAGTCGAGTCTCAGGTCGGGGGACGCCGCCCCATGTCTGGCCGCAATGATGAAGACATATCCGTGCCCGAGGATGTGATTCGGGTCGGCGCTGCGCCCGCGATTGCCATCCGTGATTGAATCCCCTTGGAACAGGATGCGGGCACCGGGAGTGAACGCGGTGATGGGTTCAGCGGCGTGCAGGGCGATCCGCGGAGAAGCTATGATCGTAAGTAACAACGGTACAAAGAACAGTATTCTCATTTGCGTGACCTTTCGTTGGCGAAGCGAAGACAGCGATGATACATCCCTATTGTAACAGGAGCGACCCAAATACATAACGACTCAGGAAACGCTGCCAGCCGTCAACACATCGTTCTCATAGCGAAAGAGTCAGGCGGGGGTGTTAAATTTCCTGCCGGTCAAGAAAAAAAGCTAGTTTCCTGACTTTTTCCGCTGGCCGAACCGCTTCGCTGCGGAGGATCAGGGTGACCGACGCGCGCTCAGAAGGGGGGCGGCGGCTCATTGCTACCCGCCTCCCACGGCTTGTACTACCATGCCCACCAGTCAAACCAGCAGGTGCCCAGCTTTAAGCCGCTGACAAAGAAGTTCGTCTGCCGTCCGCCACAGTTCGTGGAAGATGCCGTCCGAGTCACTCCACCTCCGAGTCACTCCGCCCCTTGCGGACGTAACGGCTTGGCACGAAAATCAGAGGTAAAGGAGAAAACGATGTGCCGTGCAACTCGAAGGCGGTTGGTGGTCGGTCTTGCGTTGTTGACGTTGACGGTGACAATGCTTTCCTTGTCAATTCCAGCCGCAGAACTTCCGCCAGTTCCTATCGTACGCACCGGGGGCGTGGTGGAGATTGAGAACGGCTTGGTGAAGGCGCGTTTCATCCCAGGCGACGACGGCATCAAGCAGGAGTACTTGGCCCGACGCGGGGAGGAGTGGGTGCCCGTGGCCGAATCGGTGCGCCCGCTCCGGCCTCTGCCGCCGGGCGCCAACGTGCTGTACGATTCAGCCCGCGATCCGGCTCACCGCTTGATCGTGAGCGAGATCCTCGACACCATCAGCCCGCCCCGACGCGCCGCGGGGCGAACCACCGTCGAGCTGAGCGGCCGGTCGCAGAATCGCCCGGTCCGCCAGCGCGTCACGCTGGACGAGAGCCGAAACTACGTGCATGTGGAGATCGAGGCCGACCTGATCGGACCGCGGCCGAAGCTGGAGTATCTGCTGTCGACCTTCACCTTTCGTTGCGAGGGCAAGCCTGACTTCATCCATACGCCCAAAAGCAAGGGGCCGTGTTGGTTCGCGGAGAACGGCGTGCCGCGCACGCCCGACAGCCCGGAGTTCGTTCTCGGTGACCGCGGCTTCCTCGCACCGGCCGTGATCGTGCAGACGGGCGGAATCTTTGCGGCGCTGGTGCCCGACCTGGATCTGATCAACCGGCTCAAAGTGCTTTCGGCTGACGCGCGGCCGAGCATCACCGCCTTCGCACCTACCCCCGTGGATCCGGCAAACAACTCAATGCCCACCGCCCTGGACTACTCACTGACATCTGGCTTGACCGCGCAACCGCTTCTGGCCTATGGCTTGATGGATTCGGCCCCCGTCCACCACATGCGTTGGCGGCATACGAGCGACGGCAAGATGGTCCGCACGCTGGCGTCTCCGCGGGTTGGTTACGGCTTCGACCTGTTCGTCTCGGCCACGGAGCAGCCCTATCGCGGCTTCCAGCAGGTAGCCCGGCACCAATGGCAGCGGTACGGCCAGCCGCTGGCGGCCAAGCCGCGTCCGCAGGCTATGCCCTTTGCCGAGTATCTGCGGGTGATCTACCCGGCGTGCCTGGGTTGGAACAACAACCGCGGCTTCGCGGAGTTCGACATGCAGGGGCAGAAGGTGGGGGGGTGGTACTTGGCGGCGCCCTTCTGGCCCTACGTGCTCAGCAACAGCCCGTGGTGGAACAACCCCCGGGACGCCGTGGGCATGTACCGATGGTCGCAGCGGACCGACGACGAGAAGCTGCGGGAGCGTGCCCGGCGGATTGTCAACCTCGCCCTGCTTGCGTCGCGAACCGGCGGCCTGTTTGCCTGCGAGTACCACGTGGACCGCAAGGAGTGGAAGCCGGGCCTGTTCTTCGTCACGGAGAAGGCCGCACCCAACGCCACCTTCGGGACCGTCGATCCAACCAACTCCCGGCCGCGGGCGTACCAGACCGCGGCTTGCAGTGTCACGGGAGTTCACCTCTTGCGCTACCATCACCTCTGCGAGAAGGACGATCGAATCGTCGACTTTCTACGCCCCTATGGCGACTTTCTGCTGCGGCACATTGACCAGCGGGGCCGGATACCGATGTTCTTTACCGCCGTGGGCAAGCCGAGTAACGTCCTGCCCGATCACGGCGAGGGGGGGGCCAACCTCTGGCTCCTCTGCGAACTCTACGCAGCCACCAAGGACCGTCGCTACTTGGAGGGAGCGGAGAAGGTGGCCGACCAACTGATCCGTGAAGTGGTCCCGCGGCAGCGGTGGCGCGACTTCGAGAGCTTCTTCTCCTGCGGCTTCAAGCCCTTGAACTGGCAGGACAAGGCGCAGGACCAGGATCCCCGCGGCCAGACGCCGATGGTCTGGGCGGCGGCCGGCCTGGGCGAGTTGTTTCGCCTGACAGGCAACCGCCGCTACTTGGACTCGGGCGAGCAGGTCATCGACTACGTCAGCCTATACCAGACCGTCTGGGACCCGCATTTCGTTTATACCGCCTATGCCTACGGCGGTTTCGACACCGACAACGGCGATGCGGCCTGGTTGAATTGCCATACCGCGTGGACCGCCGGCCTGCTGGCTTTTTACGGCAAGGAATTGGGACGCCAGGATCTATTGGAGCGGGCGGTCGCGGCGGCTCGGGCGAGCGTTACGGTCATCAACCATCCACGGCACATCAAGAACAACATCTACCGGTTCCCAAATTATCCGTTGGGTCTGGGCGGAGAGAATATCAACCACGAAGGCTCGGAGCAGAGTTGCGGGCGCAGCGCTCCCGGCTCCGGTGAAGGGACCGGCGTGTTTGCGGGACTCAGCGATGCCCTGGAGGAACTGGGCGGCGTCTATGTGGACTTCGACAAGAAGGTGGCGGTGGGAGTGGACGGGGTTTATGTCCGCTCGTACCGTTTGGAGGGTAAGACGGTGCGTCTGGACTTGGTCAACCAACTCACATCGCTACCCGATCCTTATGACAAGCCTTACGAGATCGAACTGCGGATTGTCGGCTTGCCGGCGGGCGAGTATGACCTAGTGGTTAACGGTGGGCCTGCGCAGCAAACCGATGCCTCGACACTCGCACATTATTTATTGACGATCGACCCGGCCGGCCCGCATCCTAAGTGATGCCCGCATCTGCCTCGCCCCGCCGTGATCCGCTCGAAGAATGTCGCGGATCTGCCAGGAGATCCTGTCGTAATAGTCGATCTTGGCGGAAGTTAGGCGCCCTGCGGGCAGCGGCAACCCAGATCGCGGTTAGGGTGCGCATCCTCGAAGGGCGCCGGCCGTCTTTCGTTGAACAGCGACTCTTGCCGGCCGGGTGCGCAACCGCGTGGCGGTTCGGCGCGAGTGTCAAATGGTTGGCCAGTCAAGATAAACTAAAGGTTTCCTGACTTTTTGACGCCGTCTGTGCTGCTTCGATGCGGAGGATCAGGGTGACCGACGCGTTCCCAGAAGGGGGGTGATGGCTCATTGCTACCCGCCTCCCAGGGCCTGTACCACCAAGCGGCGGTCGCGTAGCGACTTTGCAGCCGTGGCGGGTTGGCGGAAGCCGCACCCGTCGTCGCAGCCTCCAATTTCACCAGTTTCAGCCTCTCGATCAGTTTACCATTCTTCGACGGTCGGCACCACCAAGCGACGACCCGCTTTGCGGGTGCGGGTTGTTGGCCTTTTGGTTTAGCTCTCGGCTACTGATTCCTGGCAACGCGGAAACCCGTGGAGTAATCTCGGGAGTCCGGCAAGCGTGCATAGCGAACGGCGGAACGGGAGTAGTAGGACCAGTCGGCCCAAGAGCCGCCCCGGAGTGCCCGCCTTTTCCCCGACTCCGGGCCGAGTGGATCATCTGTGGGCGACATGGCATAGTATTTCTCGCCGTACCAATCCGAGCACCACTGGGCTGCATTCCCGTGCATGTCGAAGAGCCCGAATGCGTTGGGCTTGAGCGAGCCTACGGGAGCCGTGAGCACAAGGCCTTTATCGGTTCCTCCGATATCCACCCAGGACCCTGGGTTGCTGCGGTAGGGATCATCGCCGCCGTAGTAGCGGGTCGTCGTGCCGCCCCGGCAAGTATATTCCCACTCGGCCTCGGTCGGCAGCCGATAGGTCTTGCCCTCCTTCTTGCTCAGCCATTTGCAGAAGGCCACGGTATCGTTCCAACTCACGTTGATTACGGGATGATCGTCGGTTTGCTCAAAACCCGCGTCCCGCCAGGAGTACTGCGCGTGCCAGGCGAAGCCTTGCGTTTTAGAGTCCCAATCCCGGCCGAAAGCCCCCGGTGTTTTTCCCTTCTCGGCATCCGTCCTGTAGCCTGTCTCCGCAACAAACTGCCGAAACTGGCCCCGCGTGACATGGTGTGTGCCCAAGTAGAACGGTTTCGTGATCCGCACGAGATGCTGAGGATGCTCGTCCTTGAACTCACTTGCTTCGATGTTACCCTCGCTGTCGAGGAAGTTAAAGAACTCAGCCGTGTCCTCCGCCGACTCTTCACTGCCCATCTTGAACTCGCCCGCTGGGATGAGGACCATCTTCAGCTTCACATTGCCGCCGAGATCGACGGCGATTTCCTTCGGCGGGCCTTCCGCCTTGTCGCTTGGCTTCTTGGGTTCCTGGGCGAAGAGCGTAGACGGCACTGCCAAGCTCATGCAAGCCAACCACAGTAATCGGTTCATAATGCACATTCTCCTGTCTCGGCCAACGTATCGGCCTAGCCGTCAGCCGAAGGCTGATCCGCCGAAGGCGGACTCTGCGGCTGGCCGGTGTTGGGCGAGAAAGCATGCATCGGGTCAGGATACTCTGCTGGTAGCGGGATGCCGAGATGAACGGTCACCGTAGCCCAGTGTTTCAATACGAACTCTAGCACCTCGGGCTCGGGCGCGCCCGGATGTACGGCAAGGCAGGCTGAGTGGAACGAGTTAACGCCAGAACCTGCTGCATCGCCTGCATCCGCAAGCGCCTTGAAGTAGTCCCCATCTCGCTCTGTCACGTACGCCCACGTCGCATGGTAGATCCAAAGAGCCTGTTCGACGCCAGCCACCGTTTCTCCGTACATTGCAGGGTGCAGGTAGATGTTGGTAATGATCACCTGGAGATGCTGAGCGGTCTCTTCGGCTGTCCTCATTCACGTCCTCTCGTCCAACGGAAGCCGCACCCGTCGTCGCAGCCTCCATCCTCTAAAGGTTTGTACTGCCAGTCAGTTTACCAGCTTCCCACGGCCCGCACCACCAGGCGGCGACCCGCTCTGCGGCTGCGGGTTGTTCGCAGGATGATCACGGCACGCACAGATGCCGCAATCTTCCAAAGGCCGATTCCCAAGGGCGCTGCCACAATATACGCATTCGTTCCGACGACGGCGGGCACGCGCGAGCCTCTCACAAGCCGCTATGGGCATTGCGGCAAAGACCAGAATTGGTAGGATCGCCACAATCGCCACCGCCAGCGAGATCCAAGTCTGATAACGCATCACCACGATAACAATGACAAGCCCGCCGACAATGCCGAACAAGTCAGTCCCGCCGCAACAGCTTGACGAACACACCCAACGTGGTATTCGCCCTGGGGAGATCCGGAGCAGTCTATGCAGCCACGAAACCTTAAGCATTATCGCAAACCCATAACATGCACGCCGAACGGCTGCGATGGCCGACGCCGGACCGTCCAGGCCGACCAAAGCTCACGCCACTGTTGATTCTATCAAGGGCCAGCGGCTCGCACCACCAGCGAGGCGTCCCGCACAGCGGGCTCAGCGGCCGTCGCGTGTTGGCGTGATCTTTGCGCACGCGCTCGGCCTCCACCTCTAATTCTCAGATGGCTTGATCAGGGTTGTGACGGGACACCTAGCTTTTCTTCTTCCTCTTCCTGAATAACACTCTTCGGTTGCACCATCCTTGGTTGGGGCATACTGGCATTCTTGGAGAACGCCCGCACGTAAGGAATCGTTTCCAGGACCGCCTTGCGACTCCCCGAAATTGTGATGGACGCCAGATCGCAATTATCCACGAAGTCGGTATACGCATGCTCATGCGGCACCGCCCTAAACTGGGTTATGCTTTCAATACGTTCGCCGTGCCAGACCCAAATGTACTGGTTGTTGCCGAGATGAAAGAACCGTGGGGTCGCCCGACTTCCATTTGGTCCGGGACTGAAGGCGGGCAGAGAGAAAGACTCTTCGGAATAGCCGTACTCCTTGAATGCGTGAAGCACTGAGGCATCGTCACCAACTGAAATCACCCTGGCGGGCGCGGAAAGGATCGGCGGTTGAGCCGACTTGCTCGCCGTCGGTTTTGTCCGGTCTAGAAGCCAGGCGAAGCGATGGCGACGAAGCCTGCCCCACGCCGCCGCATCCTGGGCGGCAACGGCAACAAGCGATCCGCAAGCCAGTACGATCAGCAATTTGCGATAGAACATTTACTCGCTCCTAAGTTCTGCCAACGGAAGGCGTGCCCGACGCCGTACCTTCCGACGCCAGCCAAGTCCAAATCAAGTTTCATTTTACCAAGGTCGAGCGATCCGCAACACGGCAAGGCGTCCCGCCCTGCGGCCAGCCCGTGTTCGCCATCACTCCTACCTATACTCCCGAAACAGCCGTTCACAAAGTTCCTCTGCGAAGTGCTCGGGGAACCGCTTGGCCTCAGCGAGTACATCCACTGCTCGTTTCAGCGATTGGATGTCAGCTTGGCGTAAGCGGTCACCAGCACCACCAGGGATTTGATCGGCCGCGCGGCATTTTGGGGTGTAGTCTTGAACGGGACCGATGGGTCATGTTCAGTCGTAACGGTTCACGCGCCGGGGTACGAATTTTGTAAAACTGATCTGGTCACGGAAGGCGGTTTTTGCGACATATAGGCCATGTCGCTGGAAATAAGAATCACGGAAGACCTGATTGCACGGC
>Ga0118677_10002250_pt1 | contig 39131 bp, 21 predicted proteins | sample AliMusrvi5mmetaG_FD_86154 | JGI IMG/M metagenome (GOLD analysis project Ga0118677, IMG submission 86154) | reverse complement strand
GTCGTGAATATTCGAAGGGTGCAGACCGGCCTCTCCACCGTCTTTGCGCGCCCACTGCGGCTTGGGGCCGATAAGGCGGACGCCGGTGCGATCGGAGTTGTAGTGTACTTTCCATGCAGTCGAGAAAAACATCTCCATGTCGCCATCGGTGAAGAAGTCAGGCGAGCCATGCGGTCCGTACAGAACGCCGATCTGCCATTCGTTCGTGTACGCGGGAATCAGGCCTGCATGCAGATCCGTCGCTGCCGGTTGGCCCGCCGGGCCCAGATGGAGCACATCGCCGGGACGCAGCGTGCGTCCGGAGTGGCCCCCGAACTTGCCGAGGATAAATGTGGCGCGGCTGCCAAGGTAAAACGGAACATCGATGCCTCCGGCGATAGCCAGATACGCGCGAGCGCCCGTGGTAGCGGCCATTCCGAATTCGAGAGTCGTACCAGCGGCCACTGGCAGCGCCTTCCAGCGCGGCGCGGCGACGCCATCGATCCGTGCGTTGAAATCCGCACCTGTGATGGCGATCACGGTATCCTGCGTGAAGCGCAGCGTGGGCCCTGTGACGGCAATCTCTAGTCCTGCCGCGGCTTCCCCATTGCCCACCAGCCGATTCGCCAGCCGGAACGCGAGCGCGTCCATCGGCCCCGAAGGCGGCACGCCGACGTGCCAGTAACCGAGGCGCGCCGGATAGTCCTGCACCGTCGTCTGCGTCCCCGGCGCAATCACATCGATCGCGTTGCGGTGGAACTGGAAGGTAGAAAGATACGCCGTAGTGACGCCACCCGCTGCGAACAGCGGATCCACCACCACCTGGCGCAGATAGTCGACGTTGGTTTCGGTGCCCGCTACCGAACAGGCATTGAGCGCCGCCCTCAGCCGGCTGAGGGCCTCCGCGCGAGTCGACCCGTGAACAATGATCTTGGCCAGCATCGGGTCGTAGTAGGGAGTAACTTCGGTGCCTGATTCGACCCAGGTTTCCACACGTGCCTCGGCAGGCCAGATAACCTCAGAAAGCTGCCCCGCACAAGGCTGAAAATTCTTCGCCGGATCTTCCGCGTAGATGCGGGCCTGAATCGAAAATCCACTCGGAGTGGCTTTGTAATCCTGCAGGAAGGCAGTCTGGCCGCCCGCGGCGCGCACCATCCACTCCACCAGATCGACGCCGCACACTTCTTCGGTCACGCCGTGCTCAACCTGCAGCCGCGTATTGACTTCCAAAAAATAGAACGTCTGCGCGTCTTCGTCGTAGATGAACTCCACCGTCCCGGCAGAACGATAGCTCACGGCCTGCCCCAACCGCACTGCGGCGTGCAGCAACTGCTGCCGCACTTCATCGGTGAGCCCAGGCGCTGGGGTCTCTTCCAGAACCTTCTGATTCCGGCGCTGCGCGGAGCAGTCGCGCTCTCCCAGTGCCACCACATGACCGCGTCCGTCGCCAAAGATCTGCACTTCGATGTGACGTGCCCTTACCACCGCCTTTTCCAGGAACACCCCGGCATCACCGAAATTGGCCCGTCCCAGGCGTGACACGGCATCGAACGATTCGCTCAATTCCTCCGGAGTCGTGCACAGCCGCATGCCAATGCCTCCGCCGCCGGCAGTGCTCTTGAGCATCACGGGATAGCCGATGCGCTCCGCTGCCGCGTGTGCGTCATCCAAACCGCTCAGCAGGCCAGTGCCCGGCAGCAGCGGAACCTCAGTGGCTTCGGCAACCTGACGCGAGGTGTGCTTCAAGCCGAACAGCCGCATCTGCTCCGGCGTGGGACCGATGAAGTCCAAGCCGGAAGCTTCGCACGCTTCGGCGAAACCCGCGTTTTCACTCAGGAATCCATACCCCGGATGAATTGCCTGCGCACCTGTAGCGCGCGCCGCATCCAAGATCGCAGGGATCCCCAGATAACTGGCAGCAGCCGGCGGAGCCCCGATGCACACCGCCTCATCGGCCTGCTCTACATGCAGCGAGCCACGATCCGCCTCCGAATACACGGCCACCGACTTGATGCCCATGCGCCGCAGGGTACGGATGATGCGGCATGCGATGGCGCCACGATTGGCGATAAGAACCTTCTGGAACATCAGGCGGCGTCCCAGATCAACACCTGCACAGGCGTTGGATTATAGGCGTTGCAAGGATTGTTCAACTGCGGACAGTTGCTGATCAAGGCCACCACATCGCGCTCGGCGCGCATCTCCACGTATTTGCCCGGCTCGGAGATGCCGTCTTCAAAGGTCAGCTTGCCCTCTGGAGTAACTGGCACGTTCATAAAGAAGTTAATGTTGTTCGGGATGTCACGCTTGGTCATGCCGTGATCCCAATCGGTGATCGCCTTCAGAAAGCTGCTGCGGCAGGCATGCATGTGTCGCTTCGCGATGTCGTAGCGGACCATGTTGCTTTCGTTCGCGCACGCGCCGCCCAGCGTATCGTGCCGTCCACAGGTATCGGCCACAATGGTGAGCAGCACGTTGCCCGCAGTCGACATCAGCTTCGTTCCAGTCGTCAGGTACAGATTCGCCTGCGCGCGGATGGTGTCCTGCGCGCTATAGCGGTCGGAGTAATCATGCGCGTTGTAGAACAGCGTATCGACGGCCTGGTTGCCGTGCAGATCGACAATGCGAAATGTCTCGCCGGCGCGGATCTCGTGAATCCAGGCTTCGCCCGCCGGGATCTCCTCGCTGTATTTGGCCTTCGCCGGATCAAGGGTGGAAACGATCATAGGAAGTAACGCTCCGTAACGGTGAATCCGCGTTCGTTCTCTGGACGCGACAGGCGGCAAGGATCATCGGCAGCCGGCGGATCGACTTTCCTGATGGAAAGCTGAACCGGCTTGGGCGCATACTTCGGCGCTGGATCGAGCGGATGCTGGCAGGTGTTGAGAATCACCAGCACATTCATCTCCGCTCGCAATTCGACATAATCGCCGGCCTTGGAATTGCCAGCGTGATAGGTCATGCCGCCATCGGCAGCGACATCCACACGGCTGAAGAAGTTCACATTCGAAATCAGATCGCGCGGGCCCAGGCCCCACTTGCCGAGTTCGATCAGGAAGCTGTCGCGACCGTTCTTGATATAGTCATTGCGAACTTCCTGGTAAGTCGCCCGGCCATACTTTTCCGCCGCCAACTGGCGGTTCGATGCGCCGCCGATCGGGTCGTGCCAACCCACGCTATCGTCCGTGATGGAGCACAACACGCGCCCCATGTCGGAATAGAGCACGAAGCCCTTCGTCAGCCGTGCGATGTGTTGCGCCTTCAGCGTGTCAGGCATGTTGTAGCGCTCAACCGGGCATTCGAAGTTATAGAAAAGCGCGCCAACGTTAGCTCCGCCTTCGAGGTCGGTGATGCGCAGAGCGGTGCCGCGCTTCAACACATGGGACCACGACGCCCCTGGCTGTACAGCCTCATCCCATAGGGACATACTTTCTCCTTGATGCTGGATTCATTCGGGCGCTGATGCGCCTTATTTCAGAGGGCGGATTACAGAGGGAACTGGGGCGGGCCGCAGCACACGTCCATTTTGGTGAGGCGCAGAAAAACACGCAGAGTGATCTGCCCGCGCGCGTTTCGAGTGTTGTACCTCAGACTCATGACGTTAGTATGCCGCTACTGCCGGCCCCTTTCAAGACAATTAATTCGATCGGTCACATAACCGAAGCTTGCAGCCTAGGGCTGCTCCGGACTGAAGCGCCAGATGTTGCCGGCCCGCAGATTAGATAGCCAGACCGAGTTGTGCGCGATGCGGATAGAGTCGCCGCCATCTCCGAACCACTGCTTCACCACTTTGTTGGTTGCCGGGTCGATCTGCGTGATGGGAATCTCAAACACAGTCGCCCACACATAGCCTGCGCCGAAGGCGATCTCGCCGCCTGTGCCGGGCAATCCGCACTCGATGTTGGCGATCAGCTTGCCGGTCTTCGCGTCCACACGCGACACCGTGCCATCACCTTGATTCAACGTCCACACCGAGCCTGCACCCGCGGTGACAAACCGCGGCTTGGGTCCGACTTCGACCGAGTAGACGACTTTATTCGCCTTCGGATCCACGCCGGTAAGCATGTTCGAATCGGGCGAAGTGACCCAGATCTTGCCGTCAAAGAAAACAACTCCCGCGGAGTTCGGCGGTACGGGAACCTCAGCGATCACCGCGTTCTTCTTCGGATCGATCTTGGAGAGCACGCCCTTCACATCGGTCACAATCCACACCGCATCTTCGCTGGCGGCGATACCACCCTCGCTGACGGACGGAGGCACCTGCAAGGTCGCGACAACCTTATTGGTCTGGATGTCGACTCTGGAAATGGTCTTGTCGCCGCAGTTGGGAACCCAGATGGAACCGAAGCCCGCAGCAAGTCCCGAACAAGGCTTCTTGCCGACCTCGATCACGGCCGTGACCGTGTTGGTCTTGGGATCCATGCGATGCAACGTGTTCTTTGGCGCGTTCGACACCCACTCCGCCTCAGGCGTCGAAACCTGCCAGTCCGGCGTGCCGGGGGCCGGAAAGATGGCGTCCGGAACAATGGCCTTAATGTCGCGGCGCACGCCAGGCGTGGAGACGCCGGGCCGTGGTGGGCGCTTCGGGCGCTGCTTCTTCTGGCCGCCCTCGGGAGCAGGTGTGGCTGGCGCCGGTTCCTGCGCGGTGAGCAGCAGAGCGCAGCAGGCAGCGCCGCCAACGGCGCATAGTATACCTTTAATGGTTTGCATAAATTAGCTATTCCGCAAGCGTCGCGATCACACGCTTGGGGTCAAACCGCTTCACTTTTCCAGGACCAACATCGGACAGCCAGACGGCGCCCGTCGTAACAGTTAGATAGCCACCGCCAACACCCCAGAACTGCTGCACTACGCGTTCCTTTTCGCTCTTGGGATCGATGCGTGTGAGCGGGAATCCGGTTTGCGTCACCCACAACCAGCCATCGGCAAACGCGATGTTGCCGCCGGCGCCGGGCACGCCCAGTTCAATGGTCTTCACCACTTTGTTGGTCTTCGGATCGATGCGCTCGATCTTGCCCTCTTTGCCGCACAGGACCCACACCGAACTGTCGCCAAAGGCGATCGAGCGTGCTCCGGCGGAGACTTCGATGCGTTTGTCGACCAAATTCGTTGCCGGGTCAATACGCAGAATGCGCATCTCGGCCGGGCAGGCAACCCACAATGATCCTTCGCCAAACGCGACGCTGTTGCAGCCGGCCGGAAGACGCATTTCGCCGACGACCTTGTTCTGCTCCGGATCAATTCGTGACAGTGTCGACTTCGCGTCAGTCAGCATCCAGATACTATCCGGGGACGTCGCAATACCGATGGTGACATCCGCCGCGCCAGTCGCGATCGTGGCGGTAATCTTCTTCGCCTTGTAATCAAAACGGGTGAGCGATTGCGAGCCGCAGCTGGGAATCCACAGCGAATCAAAAGCAAACACAGTACCCGAGCACGGCTTTGCGATGGAGGGAATCTCATCTAGCTGCTTGTTCGTCTTCGCGTCGATACGAACCAGGCGGTTCTTGGCGCTGTCCGGCACAATTACCGATTCGCCGGTGGTGATCCAGCCCGGCGCGGCGACGTCCATTTCGACTTCGGCTTTCAACAATTCAATCGGGATCTGCACGCCAGGCGTGCGAATGCCTGCTTTAGGCGGCACGGCAGCGGATGACGGACCTTTGTCGGTCTTTCCCGGGGGCGGTGGCGCGGCCAAAGCGGCAAGCGCCATGGCGCCAAACACGAATGCTCTGGTTGCGGTTGGTGCGCGCATGGATACCTTCTCTCAAGATTTGCTCGGAATCTTCCGTACAAGGGACGACGCGACAGGAGGCGTCAGGAGGTAGGCAGCAGGGCCGTGAGAAATCCAGTATACGAAGTTTGGGGCGGATGCGCTACATGCAATCGATCACAACTTTGAATCCGGGCGATTGGATCAGTGAATGGGAGTAGAATCTTGACATTCCGCGCAACTGGGCTCATCCTGGAAGGAACTTCCTCTACACGTCGGAAGTTCCCACGTCGACGTCTGTCCCAGGGCCTGGTCGGCCTATCTGCTCCTTCTGTCGAGCACATTCGAACTTGATCAACTTCAAAATTAGAGGGTGGCGGAATTCAGATGCGAACTTCATTTCCGGTTAATCGGAGTGTTTACTCTGCGTTTGTCCTGATGCTCGCCGGCGCAACGCAGGCAGCACTGCTTGCAGCTCCGGACGCTGCATCCACGGACTTTTTCGAGTCGAAGATCAGGCCGATATTGGCCACCAACTGCTACGGCTGCCATACGGCGGCAAAGAAGGGCGATCTGCGGCTGGATAGCGGGGAAGCCATGCTGAAAGGCGGCTCACGCGGTCCTGCCGTTGTACCTGGACAGCCGGAGAAGAGCGTGCTGATGACCGCGGTGCGGCACGGCGACCCGGAGTTCCGCATGCCCATGGGAAAGAAGCTGAAAGACTCCGAAATCGACGACCTGGCTGCGTGGATCAAGGCCGGCGCCGTGTTTCCGAAGGCTGCAACCATCGCCGCGGCACCTGCCGACGGCAAGTTCAAGATGACCGAACAGCATCGTCAATTCTGGTCGCTGGTCCCGCTTTCCACGCCGCCGGTTCCTGCCGTTAAGGACGCCAAGTGGCCGAAGACCAACATCGATAAATTCATTCTGGCGAACCTCGAAAAGCAGGGCTTGAAGGCAGTGTCAGCAGCTTCGAAGCGCGACCTGCTGCGCCGCGCGACGTTCGACCTCACAGGCCTGCCGCCGACTCCGGAAGAGATTGCGGACTTTGAAAAAGACCCCTCTCCCAACGCCTTCGCCAAAGTGGTTGACCGCCTGCTCGCCTCGCCCCACTACGGCGAACGCTGGGGCCGTGTATGGCTCGACGTAGCCCGCTATGGCGAAGACGATTACCGCAGTTTGAACCAGAACCCGAAGGGGTATCGCCCCTATCCGAAGGCGTTCGCCTATCGCGACTGGGTGATTCAGGCTTTCAACGACGACCTCCCTTATGACCAGTTTGTGATCGCGCAACTCGCAGGCGATTTGATGGACCCCAAGGTACGCCACAAGATGCTGCCTGCAACCGGTTTCCTGGGCCTCGGCCCATGGTATTACGACAACGGTTCGAACGAAGTGACTCGCGCCGATGAACGGCATGACCGGGTCGACGCCGTCACGCGCGGCTTCCTCGGCCTCACCGCCGGCTGCGCCCGCTGCCACTCCCACAAGTACGATCCCATTCCGCAGACCGATTACTACGCCATGGCGGGCGTATTCTTCAACACGATCTACGAAGAGTATCCGCTGGCGCCGAAGAAGGTAGTGGACGAATTCGCCAAGCTGGAGGAGGATCTGGACCGCAAGCAGAAGGTCCTGCAGGAAGAGAATCAGACCTTCACCACCAACCTGTCGCGCACGCTGGCCTTGCAGATTTCAAACTATCTGCAGGGTGTTTATGAGGTGAGCGGCAAGCCGAAGAAAGAGATGGCGGCAGTGGTTGAGACGCGCAAGCTCGACTACGAACTCCTCGACCGCTGGATCAAGTACATGGCCAAGCCCACCGACAAATACAAGAACAAAGACGCGTGGCAGGCCATGATCAAGAAGGGCGGCACGCCCGACGAAGCCAAGAAGCTGGCCGAAAAGTTCCAGGAAGAGGCCATCGCGGTTATGCTCGAAAAGACCGACCTCGATGCGCAGAACAAAGTGATTGCCGATAAGGACCTGGACGGCACCAAACCGAAGAAACGCACCGATAAGCCAAGCAACTTTGTCTCGTTCAAGGACTTCAATCCCGGATCGTGGCTGCGGCTGCTATCGCTGCCGGAAGAACAGAGCAATTTCTGGACAGAGATCTATCAGCGCGAGTTGAGCGATTCCGATGACCCCACGGCAATGATGGCCGCTGGCAATCGCATGGGCAAGCCCGGCGTGCTGATGTTCCGCGGTTGGGCACTGCAAACTCGCCTCGGTACGGAAGCCCAGGCACGGGTCAAGTCCTTGCAGGACGATGTGGATGCGGCGCGTAAGAAACTGGAGCCGCATTACCCGTTCGTGCATGGCGTCCGCGATTCGGAGAAGCCGGTGAACATTCAGCTCGCACGCCGCGGAAATCCGGAAAATCTGGGCGAAGAGGTACCTCGCCATTTCCTGTCGATGCTGAGCAAGGATGGAGAGCCGAAACTCTACACCGAGGGCAGTGGACGCCTGGAGATGGCACAGGCGATCGCATCGCAGCCGCTGGCAACGCGCGTATTCGTCAACCGCATCTGGAAGGCGCACTTCGATACGGGTTTGGTCGAAACGCCGAGCAACTTCGGCACGATGGGCGAACGCCCGTCGAACCCGCAGTTGATGGAGTATCTGGCATCGACGTTCGCCAAGAACGGCATGTCGGTCAAGAAGTTGCACCGCGAGATCCTGCTGAGCTCGGTGTATCAGCTGAGCACGCAAAACGACGAAGCGAACTTCACGAAAGATTCCGGCAACCGCATGTACTGGCGCTTCAACCGCCGCCGGCTGAGTGCGGAAGAGTTGCGTGATTCGGTATTGAGCGTGGCGGGCAACCTGGACGATGCCGTAACCGGACCTTCCGAGGACCTCACGCCTGGCTTCAAGCGCCGTACGGTATACGGCAAAGTAAGCCGCTACAAGCTCGATACCTATCTGCAGACTTTCGACTTCCCTGCTCCGAACACCAGCGCAGAAAAGCGCTTCACCACCACCGTTCCTCTGCAGAGACTGTTCCTCATGAACAGCGACTTCATGCAGCTGGAATCGGAGGAACTGGCACGCCGCGTTGCAGGCGAGCCGGACAACCGTTCGCGCATTCGCAAGATCTATCAGCTGGCCTATGGCCGGGTGCCCAACGACTCTGAAATCAAGATCGGTCTTGAGTATCTGAAGACGGAGCCCTTGCGCGAATACGAAGAGGGCAAGAAGAAAGCGGCCGAAGGCGAAGGTGGCAAAGGGCGTCGCAGACCGGGTGGCGGAGACGGCGCTGCCGCCAAAGTCGATCCGGCGGCTAAAGTGGAAGGCGCCAAGGCTGACCCGGCCAAGGATGCCGCTCCAGCCGCCGACGCAACCGTCGGTGAAGGACAAGGCCAGGGCCAGGCTCCGGTAGTGGAGAATGCCGCCATGGGAATGGGCATGATGGAAGGCATGCCAGGCATGGGCGGACGGCGTGGCGCGGGTCCGGCGGCAGCGCCGGAGATCAAGTACGAACCCACCGCATGGGGCCGTTACGCCAAGATCCTGCTCAGCTCGTCGGAATTCTTATTCATCAATTAAGGCACAAGAACAATGTCATCACATAAATCAAAAAACCCACTCACCAGGCGAGAAGCCTTACGGCGCGTCGGCAATGGATTCGGCATGATGGCTTTTGCCGGCATGCTCAATCAATCGCTGGCCCAGGCCGGAGCAGTTGTTTCCCCGGACGGCGGGATCCTGACCGGCAAGCTCGATCACCCGCAGCGCGTGAAGCGCGTGATCTTCCTGTTCATGAACGGCGGCTGCTCGGCGATCGATAGTTTTGATCCGAAACCGGCGCTCGACAAGTACGACGGCAAGCCCCTGCCGGGCGGCGACATCAAAACAGAACGCCGCACCGGGGAATTGATGAAGTCGCCCTTCAAGTTCAAGAAGCACGGCCAGTCCGGCATGGACTTGAGCGAACTGTGGCCCAACCTGGGCGAAGTAGCGGACGACATCTGCTGGATTCGCTCGGTCTACACGGAAATCCCCAACCACGAACCGGCCTGCCTGATGATGAACACCGGCACCAATCAGGCCGGGCGTCCGGCGGTTGGATCGTGGCTCACCTATGGCCTGGGAACAGAGAATCAAAACCTGCCGGGCTATGTTGTTCTTTGTCCCGACGTACCGACCACGGTCGGCCCGCCGCTGTGGAGCAACGGCTTTCTGCCCGCGATCAACCAGGGCACCTACATTTCAAACCAGGTGCAGACCGCGGGTGCGGACGGCATGGGCGACATGATGGACGATGCCTCCAAGCCGATGGAAAAGGACAAGAACGGCAAAGAGATTCCGAAGAAGGTTGTAGTGGAAAAAGGCTTCGATCCGAAGAAGCTGGTCAACTACGTCAACAATCCGAAGTTCAGCTTGAACGAACAGCGGCGCGAAATGGACCTGCTGCAGAAGATCGAAGGCATACGCAAGGCGGAGACAGGCACCGATGCTCAGGTAGAGGCGACGATCAAATCGATGGAGACCGCCTACCGCATGCAGACCGAGGCGCCGGAGGTTTTCGACGTGCGCAAGGAATCGCAAGCCACGCTCGATATGTACGGACCCGGCCCGGTGGCACGCGGCGCCCTGACCGCCGTCAGGCTCGCCGAAAAGGGCGTGCGCATGACGCAGCTGTACTATTCCAAGGGCGACCCGTGGGATGCGCATGGCGACATCCTGGCCCACAAAGTAAACGCCAGGAACTCTGACCGCGCGTTTGCCGCTGTGATCAAAGACCTGAAGCAGCGCGGCATGTGGAAAGACACGCTGGTGGTTTGCGGTTCGGAATTCGGCCGCACGCCAGTACGCGAAGTGGGCGGTGGCGGTCCGGGCGTGAAGCGCGGGCGCGACCACAATCCCTTCGGGTTCACCATGTGGCTGGCCGGCGGAGCCGTCAAAGCGGGCAAGATTTATGGCGCTACCGACGACTTTGGATTTAAGGCCGTGGAGAAGCCGACCCACGTGCATGACATCCACGCCACGATCCTCTACCTGATGGGAATCGACCACCTGAAACTCACCTACAAGTTCAGTGGCCGCGATTTCCGGTTAACCGATGTGGCCGGCAACGTCATTCACGACATCGTAGCGTAAGGGTTGTAAACAAGGGCGTTTCTCTTCCCGCGGCGCGCGGGGAAAGGAACGCCCTTCGTGCGTCCGGACGTGGTTTTGTGAACTTCATGACGATTGCATTATCGCGCCGATAGCTAATTTTGATTTGACTCCAACTGCCCGGCATCCTACTCTAACAAGACGGGGCGCATCGCTCCCTTTCCCCCTGTCGGGGATCTGCATCCGGCTAACGTTTAGCCACTTGTTCTACCCTCTCCCGGTATGAGGCCTTACTGGCTCTGTCGCTCAGTAGCACTGTCCAACCAAAACTAAAGACCAACACTTGAGGAGATTGTATTGATGATTAGGCTTGCCATCGCTTTATTTGGCATCATGTTGCCGCTAGCCGCACAAACCAGCTCACTGCAGGGTACGATTACCGACGAGCAGGGTGCGGTAATCCCCGTCGCCATTGTAACGGTAACCAACCAGGACACAGCGGCAGCCCGCAAATCAGTAGCCGACGAAGCTGGAAATTACAACTTCGTCCAGATGCCTCCGGGCGCGTACAAAGTGGAAGTAGTGAAGCCAGGCTTCAGCACCTATAGCGCAAAAGTGCGCCTTCAGGTGAGCGTGCCGGCAACACTGAACATCCAGCTCGGCGTGAGCCAGAACAACTCGTTTGTGAATGTGACCGCCGAAGGCTCACAGGTTAATACGCAGGACGCGACAATTGGTAACCCGTTTACGCAAAAACAGGTGCACGACCTGCCCTTGCAGACGCGAAATGTAGTTGAGTTGCTGAGCCTGCAGCCAGGCGTAACTCCTACTGGCGAAGTGCTGGGTGCAAAGAAAGATCAGAACAATATCACGCTCGACGGCGTGGACGTGAACGACAACCAGAACGCGGGCGTCACCTCCACCAACACCGCGGGCTTCAACTCCGCGCTGCCCGTACCGCTTGATTCCGTGCAGGAGTTCCGCACCACAGTCGCGGGCCAGGGCGCCGACCAGGGCCGTTCTTCCGGCGGCCAGGTATCGCTCGTCACCAAGAGCGGCTCCAACACCTTCCATGGTTCGGCTTATGAATATATGCGCAACACGCTCACCGCTGCCGACAACTGGTTCAGCAACCGTTCCGGCGTGCCGCGCCAGGCACTGGTGCGCAATCAGTATGGCGCATCACTCGGCGGCCGCTTCATCAAGGACCGCGCCTTCTTCTTCGTGAACTGGGAAGACCGCAAAGACCGCAGCGCAACGGCGCAATCGCGCATCGTGCCTTCCGAGAGCTACAAACAGGGCATCATCAATGTTCAGTTGAGCACGGGGAAGGTAGTGGCGCTCGACCCCACCGACATCAAGAACATCGATCCGCTGCACGTCGGTTTCAGCCAGAACATGCTGACCTACCTGAAGCAGTTTCCGGCCGGCAACGATCCGCTCTCTTCGGCTGACAAGGGGTTGAACTTCTCGATCCTGCGCTTCAACGCTCCGCAGCACCTGGACAATCGCGCTTACGTCAGCAAGATGGACTTCAACATTGACAAAGGCGGCCGCCACACCGTTTCCTTACGCGGCACCCTGAACGACGCCCGGCAGGATAGCACCCTGGCGCAGTTGCCCGGTCAGGAGGCAGCGGTCAAGACCATCGACAACTCACGCGGTATGGGCGCACGCTACACGGCGGTGCTGACGCCGAGCCTGGTCAATGTCATCAACTATGGCTACACGCGCATCGGCCTCGCAGGCACTGGCAGCAGCGCTGTGATGCCCACCTTCTACACCGCGAGCCCGGTCAACGTTGCCTCGGGCGCACGTCCTTCGCAGCGCATCTCTCCCACGACGAATATTCTGGATGACATGACCTGGTCCAAGGGCGCGCACACGGTTCAGTTCGGAGCCAATCTGCGCTTCATTGAAAACGATCGCGTTTCCTTCAACAACCTGCCAAACTACAGCTTCAGCCGCAACACGCTGAAGGGGCTGGGCGGCGACATCACCGCGGCCGTTTCCTCCTACGTCAATGGCAGCCTCAACTCCGGCACCAACGTCACCAACGCCTTCGGCCAGGCACTGGGCATCATCAACCAGTACGGCGCCACCTACAACTTCGGCACCGATGGCAAGAGCATTCCTTTCGGCAACTCCATCAGCCGCGCCTTCAAGGACAGCGAGTATGAGTTCTACATCCAGGATTCCTACAAGGTTCGCAAGGACCTCACGTTGACTTACGGTATCCGCTACAGCGTCAACAAGCCGCCTTACGAAAAGAACGGCGTGCAGGTTGTTCCGCAAACCCCGCTGAGCCAGTTCTTTGCTGACCGCGTAGGCGGACAGGCCGCTGGCATTCCGAGCTTCGCCGTGGCGAATCCGCTGGTGAAGTACAACCTGGGCGGCCCGGTGAATGGCGGCGCGGACTACTACCCGACCGACAAGAATAACTTCGCTCCCCGCATTGGTGCCGCATGGCAGCCGAAGTTCGACGGCATGGCCGGTTCCCTCTTCGGTAAAGGCTCCGTGATTCGCGCCGGCGCGGGCATCACCTATGACCGCTATGGCAGCAACTTGGCGGTGCAGTTTGCCAACGCCGGTTCCCCCGGCCTGGCCTCCACCGTGTCCCAGCCTGTGAACACGGACTTCACCTCTTCGTTCCGTTATACCGGCAGCGGTCTGCCGAGCATCCCGACCACTGCCGGCGGCACGTTCCCGATCACTCCCCCGACCATCGTCGGCGGCTTCACCAGCCTGACCGGTATCTCTTCCAACCTGAAGGCGCCGTATCAGTACCTGATGAACATGAGCTATCAGCGTCCCTTGCCGAAAGGCCTTAGCCTGGAAGTGGGCTACATCGGCCGCCTGAGCCATGCCGGCATCCTGCAGCAGGACTTTGCACAGCCGCTCACCCAGTTCAAGGACACCAAGTCCGGTACCACCTGGGCACAGGGCGTGGGCCAGTTGCGCGCGCTCTATGATTCGGGCTTGACCGCGGCACAGGTAAAGGCTAATCCGAGCCTGGTTCCGCTGGTTCCGTTTATCGAGAACATCTTCCCCGGTGCAAAGAACTACCAGATCAACGGTAGCGCCAGCGCCAACTACTTCTACGACACGTGGGGCTCCAACGCAGGTAGCGAACTGGATGGCTTGAACGATATGGACCGCGGCCGTCAGCCCAATGGCCAGTGCCTGTCAGTCTATGGCTGCAATACGTTCTATGCATTGCAGGCGGCTGGCATGCAGTCTTATGTCAACGCCGGCCACGCTTCGTTCAACGGCATGCACGTGGTTCTGCGCCGCGCACTGGCCAAGGGCTGGGGCTTCGACATGAACTACACCTGGTCGCACTCGCTGGATAATTCTTCGTTCACCGAAGCCGTTATCGGCAGCATCCAGGATTCCTACAATCCGAACTCGTTCCGCGGTCCTTCGGACTTCGATATCCGCCACAACCTGACGGCGAATTTCGTGGTCGAACTTCCCTTCGGCGTGGGCAAGAAGTTCCTCAGCCATGCGCCTAAGGTTGTCGATGCGGTGTTGGGTGGCTGGCAGATCTCGTCGCTTGAGACCATGCGCAGCGGAACTCCGTTCAACGTCTCCAACGGCGGCATCTACTCCACCAACTATCTCACTTCGTCCATCGGTATTCTGAAGCCCGGCGCAACCTTGCCGCCGAGCGCCCGGTTCGATCAGAACGGCATTCCCAGCGTGTTCGCCAACACCAATGCGGTAAACAGCTTCATTGGCCAGTATCCTGGCACCACCGGTTCACGCGGCATTCTGCGCGGACCGTCGTTCTTCAACACGGACATCGCCATCAGCAAGTCCTTCAAGATGCCCTTTGAAGGTCACAAGGTGTCGATCCGTGCGGAAGCGTTCAATTCGTTCAACAACGTCAACTTCCTGCTGAACGCACCGGGTGGTGCATCGAGCGGCAGTGTTGCCAACAGCCTGGCCAGCCCGTCCACCTTCGGACAACTGGGCAGCGCGGCTGATGCCCGTGTCATGCAGTTCGCATTGCGTTATGAATTCTAACGCATCCGCGCTTCTGCTCTCTGTCTCTCTGGCGGTGGCGGCTTTTGCCGCCCCGCCCGAGGGCGGTTCTTCTCTCCAATCCGGCACTCTCCCCCAATCCTGGCTCACTGGCGGACCCAATTGCGTCACCGTCCCCGACTGGCAGGTCCACGAATACAACGCAAATTTCTACATTCTCCGCGAATCCGGTTGCACGCACTACGAAAAGCCGTTCCTGTATCTGATCATCGGCAACGAAAAGGCCCTGCTCGAAGACACCGGCGCAGGAGCAGTACAGACCGCGCCCTTCGTCATGTCGCTGCTGGAAAAGTGGGCCAAGAAGAACAACCACGCTCCGGTGGAACTGGTGGTCATTCACTCTCACGGCCACGGTGACCATACGGCCGGAGACAAGCAGTTTCAGGCGATCCCCGCCGTCAAGTTCATCGCCGCCGAACCAGCAGAAATCCAAAAGGCCGCCGGCATCACGGCCTGGCCCGAAGGCCACGGCTCGATCGATCTAGGCGGCCGCGTTGTCGACGTTGTGCCAATCCCGGGCCACAATAACGCCAGCATCGCCCTCTATGACCGCGCCACTGGAAACCTGCTGACCGGCGACAGCCTGTATCCGGGCCGCCTTTATGTGGGGGCAGCGGAAGTTTCTGTCTTCGCCGCGAGCGCCAGGCGTCTTGCGGCCTTTGTCGAGACTCACCCCATCGCCCATGTGCTGGGAACACATATAGAACAGAGCGCCACCGCATATGTGGACTATCCGCGCGGCACGACTTACCAGCCTGCCGAGCACTCCCTGGAACTCTCCCGCTCCCATGTGCTGGAACTCAATCGCGCCTTTGAGCAGATGAAAGAACCTGCCACCGTCGCGCTGCCGGACTTCACCATCTCCGTCCGTGCACCAGGCCCTCCGCGCGCGCGCTGAGAACAGTTCTAACCGCTGTTTCTTGAACTTCACGAAAGCGGAGGTCAGGCTTGAGAACCAGGCCTGACCTCCGTTTTGCGTCCACACTCTCCTACCTGGTATCGTCCAAAGCTGAAGCAGCGTCTCCATCGGGAGGCTTCCCGATAATGACGCGCCGTTGTTGGAAGAGCTGAAAAGGATGAACGTTGGCGGACGGACTGCCGCAGTATGCGATTTATCGGGTGGGGTTGGCCAGCTGATGGCGGAGAAGGCGGGATTCGAACGCTCTCCTGAGTCCTGTTATCTGTAACTTGCAGATTCCAGATTGCCATCGCTCACAACACTGCCATCGGCGCCACGGGCCATTACCCAAGATTGCTCAAAACTTGAGACTGGCGGAGATGCTGGTAGGCATGACCCGGTGAGGCCGCCCCACGCCACAGGACACCAACCCTTGCAGTTTGTGACCGTTTAGGAAACCAACCACAAAGACCCGACTCCCATGGCTTCCTGCGCTCTGGAGCACATCGCCTTCCGGCTCGGCCTGAGATTGTGACGTCAGATCAGATAGGCAGAAAGCTTCCACCGCCGACCAAATCGGATCGCTTCAGGCGCACGCCAGAGCTATTTAGACAGCACCGTCCAATGTTCATTTGCAGGTTTCCCATTGGCCTGCGGTTGCGACAGGATCGATCACAGGGGTGCAACGCGGCCGGTTAGTGCTCTCGCGCCGGCGGCGGATCGGCCTTCGCCTTCGGATCGTAGTTCGGATTCCGCCGCGGCCGTACGGCTTTCGTCCGGGTCAGAAACTGTTCCATGCTGGCCGAGAGTTCACGGACCTTGTCGGGGTTCGCTGCGCTGACGTTGTGAGTCTCACTCATGTCGGTGGATAAGTTGTAAAGCTCGAGCCGGTCGTCCTGTCCCTGGCCCTCGCACCAGAAGCGAATCAACTTCCAATCACCATCGCGGACCGCGGTGCACGGCGTATTGCCGGTTGCGGGCGTGTAGTGGGGGAAGTGCCAGAAGAGTGGGCCGCGGTCGTACTGTTTACCTTCGAGCGCTGCAACAAAACTTCTGCCATCGAACCCTACTTTTTGTTTAGGGCTGACACCGGCCATCTCCAGCAGCGTTGGGTAGTAATCCACACTCGATATCACCGCGTTGGTCCTGCTCCCGGCTTTGATTTTACCCGGCCAGATGACCACCGCGGGCTCACGGATTCCGCCCTCGTAGAGGGTCGCCTTCCCCGCACGCAGCGGCGCGTTACTGGTAACCGGTACGCCACCTACGTCGGCAAAATCAACGCCGCCGTTATCGGAGGTGAACACCACGATCGTATTCTTCGCCAGCCCCGTTTCGTCAAGTGTGCGCATGAGAGTCCCCACTGCGTTATCCATGCTCTCAACCATGGCTGCGTACACAGGATTATGTTGTGGGTTATCGGGCTGCGCCAACGCCCGGTATTTCTCGACCAACTCCGGCTTGGCCTGCCACGGACCGTGCACCGAAAAGCACCAGTAATTCAAAAAGAACGGCCGGTCTTTGTTTTCGCGAATGAATTGGGACGCTTCTTTCGCCATGCGGTCTTCGATATGTTCGCCGGGTGCACCTGTCAAATGTTCCAGCTTCCAAGGCGCCAGGTACGCAGGTGGACTGGGCCCCCACCAGTGTGGGATATCCACATCGAAACCCTGGTGAAGTGGATCGTAGGGTTCGCGGCCGAGATGCCACTTTCCGAAGTGACCAGTCCGGTAACCCGCGTCTTTGAAGGCTTCGGCCACGGTGTAGTATTCCAGCTTGAGGCGGCTTGCACTGTTTGTGCCGATGGCCTTCATAAACGGCCGGGCGCGAGGCAACGGAGTGGCTTCAAAGGTCTCATCAGGCAAGTGGCCTGATGCTCCTGTGATTCCCGTGCGGGCCGGATAGAGACCGGTCATCAGGCTGGAGCGGGTGGCCGAACAAAGCGGAGCGGCAGCATACGCCTGCGTAAACATCATTCCGCGGCGGGCAAGCGCATCGATATTGGGAGTGCGCAGGAACTTGCTGCCATAGAGCGAGGTGTCGCGCCAGCCGAGGTCATCGGCAAGAATGAAGACCACATTGGGTTTCGTTTCGCCGGCTGACCACAGCGAGGAAAGGCCGGCAGCGCTGCACGAGCTGAGAAAGGCACGTCTGGAATAGTTCATGTCTATTATCAAGATGCGGCCAGCGGGCCTTTCGGTTGGCGGGTGGCCTTGCCTCGCCAACCGCAAGGTCTCTCCCATGCATCTTGAGAAGATTGGAGAGCAACAGACTGATCACATGCCATTAGACTTCCCACTGAGCTTAATGAAGCCGCTGCTGGACGGATTCTCTGCCCCGGTCGCAGCGTTCGACCCGCGTAAGGCGTGGAAGGCGCGTTATCTGACGTACTGCCTGGTTGGCAATGTCAAGGTTCCGACTGGCTTCGTCGCATTGGACCGAACATCCGCGGGCGGCGGCTATATGCTGCGGCTCCGCTGCGAGCGCTCCGCCGGAAAGGGCCGCGTGCACCGGCTTGACGGAGAGGTGAGCGGCGCGACAGACGAGTTGGCCACACCTCGTGAATGGCGGGCAACCGGAGACGCGGCGGGTGCTCGAGGCACAAGGCTGCGGTCCCATTGGAATGGTTCTGCTGAAAAGCTGTCTGGCAAACTCTCGCATCAGTGGTCACTGTTGGATGCGATTCAGCGCATGCCGCAAAAGCCATTTCCGAAACTGAGTTTTCAATACATCACGTATGACGGGGCGTTGTTGCCGCGGCATACGCTGGCCTATCGTGGAGCTGTTGAGATCCAAACCGGCCAAGGTCCGCTGCGGCTGCACGGTTACGAGCAACTCGGCGGAGGTATCTTGCCCTGGATTTATTACACAGGCGATTCCGGACGGTTGTTGATCGCAGTTTCCGGCCTGGAAGCGTGGCTATTCGATGGAGCGGCGATATGACTCGACGTGAATTTACTCTGACGGCTCCAGCGGTCGCGCTGGCACAGGCGAAACCACAGCGCCCGAATTTCCTGGTAATTCTGTGTGACCAGTTGAGCCTGGATGCGATTCAGGCGCACGGCGGCAAGTGGGCACGCACACCCAACATCGATCGCCTGATCGCGCGCGGCGTCACGTTCATGGAATCGCACAGCACAAACCCCGTCTGTTCGCCGGCGCGAAGCAGTTTGCTCACCGGGCGCATGCCGGTGGAAACTGGCGTGGTGTCCAACAATCTTGCCATCCGCGACGGTATGCCTAACTTCGGCCAGTGGCTGAGGGACGGCGGCTACCAGACGGTCTATTCCGGCAAGTGGCATCTGCCCGAAGGCTGGGCGCCGGACAATACCCCGGGATTCGACGTTCTGCCGGTTGGCGGCCAGGGGCAAGGCTCGCAGATGGATCCGCTGGTGTCAGCGGCATGCGCGAGTTGGATTCGCAGCCGGTCAAAGGAGAAGCCGTACCTATTGATGGCATCGCTGCTACAGCCGCACGATATCTGCTACTGGTGTATCCATCCCAAAGAACTTGTGACGAACCACTCGCCCGTTGCCGTGGATTCAGCGATGCTGCCGGAGTTGCCGCCGAATCATCGTTCGCGGCCGAAGGCGCCGGCGATTCTCGAAAAGCTCGCCTACCAGCTATTCACATCGGACGAGCAGTGGCGCTACTACCTGTATGCCTACTACCGGATGGTTGAGATGCTCGATCTGGACGTGGGCCGTCTATTGCAGGCCGTCGAGATGGCCGGGGAGCTGGATTCTACAGTTGTGATTTTTACCTCCGACCACGGCGAGGGCGGTGGCCGGCATCAGCATGTGCAGAAGTGGTACCCGTACGATGAGGCGGTCAAAGTCCCGCTGGTAATTTCGTGCCCGGGCCGGATCCGCGAGGGTTATCGCGATACTGCTCATCTGGTGAGTACGGCGGATCTGGTGCCCACGCTCTGCGATTATGCCGGAATCAAGACGCCGCCTGACATTTGCGGAACAAGCCTGCGGCCATTCCTGGAAGGCAAGCCAACCGACGGCCATGAGTTTGTGGCTGCGGAGGTGCGCGTAAGCGGCAGGATGATACGGACAAGCCGCTACAAGTATGTCCGCTTCGCCGGCGATCCGGTGGAACAGCTTTTCGACATGCGCAACGATCCGTGGGAGATGAAGAACTTGATCGACACGCCGGGACTCGGCGCCGAGATCCGCGCCCACAGGAAATTGCTGGATGATTTTGAAGCGCGGATGAAGCCCGCGCCGAAACCGGCTTGAGGCCGCCCCGGCGCGCACTGCGCTTCTGAGATACAGTCGGGGGCGGGCGGGACAAAGCCGCCGTGATGTAAGGCTTGGCAGAGGTAAAGGAGTAGCAAATGCGTAAAAGAGTTTTTCAGCTCGAATCATTTTCGCTGATTTGTGTTCTGGCGTTGACATTTCTACCGGCGGCCAGCGCCCAAATAGCCGGCCAGATTTCGGGGACTGTCGCGGATTCCGGCGGGGCCTCTATTCCCGGCGCGATTGTCACTGTCACGCAGGTCCTTTCCAAGCAGTCTCGCGTATTTGAGACGCTTCAAAATGGGTCATTCATCTTCCCTGGCTTGCTCGCCGGCACTTACGACCTTCGCGTTGAAAAACCCGGCTTCACTTCCTACCAACAGAATTCCATCGCCATAGCCTCTCAGGAGAACCTGGATCTGCATGAGATCCGGCTCAAGGTTGGTCAACAGTCTACGTCGATCACGGTCAAGTCGGAGGCGGCTCGCATCCAGACGGATTCGTCGGACCGGATTTCACGGATCGAGGCGGCGATGGTGGCGGACATGCCGAATCCCGGCCGGTCGTTTCTTGCCGCCACGCGAACCATACCGGGGACCCAATCGACCAGCCCTACGGATGGAGGCGGCGTCAACGGTGGACTGTCTGGTTGGGTGGGGCTGCAACTTGATGGCATCACGCAACAGAACAGCGGAGCTCCCGCCAGCACATTGGCCGCCGCAAGAATGGTCGTCAACGTGGATGCGATCAACGAGGTCCAGGTTCAAGTCAATGCCATGAACGCCGAAACCGGTTCGCGCGCGGGCGGACAGATCCTGGTCACCACCAAGAGCGGAACCAGCCAATTCCACGGCTCACTGTATACCATCCTGCGCAATGAGGACCTGAACGCAAACGCGTTCTTCAGCAATAAAACCGGAGTGGTGCGGCCCAAATCTCGGTACCAGAATCCAGGCGGGACCATCGGCGGTCCCGTGATTATTCCAGGGACCTCGTTCAACAAATTGCGCAACAAGCTATTCTTCTTCTACGCGGAAGACCAGCTCTTTAATAAGACCGCAAGCACTCAATCGTACTCCATGCCCACTGCGCTGGAAAAGGCCGGCAATTTTTCGCAAACTGTTACGACAAAGGGCGTGTTGATCCCGATTCTCGATTCCACGGCCGGTCTGCCATTCCCCGGCAATATTGTCCCCACCACACGCTTTTCCCGCGAGGGCCAGGCTTTCCTGAACCTATTTCCGACACCGGGTGGAGGGCCGAGCCCATCCGGCGTATCGGCGCCACTGGTGATTGATCCTACCGGTAACCGTGCTTACAATACGCGATCCTCGTTTGTCACGAACTCACCTCAATCGACCCACACGGCGCGGGTTGACTTCAATCTGGCCTCGTCCACAACAGCGTATTTCCGCCTGATTCTTCCAAACATCACGACCGAGGGTGTTGGCGCCGGCCAAGTCCTGGCGGGCACCAACTGGGGCTACATGGTCAACACCAATCCTGTGCCCGGCCACGGCTGGGCGACGACCGTGGTACATACTTTCCGGCCAAACCTGATTGGTGAGTTTACCGTTGGCACTAACTACGTGTACCCACAGAATGTACCTCTCGATGCGGCACAATTTGCCAAGGTAAGCGATCTATCCAACCTAAAGTATCTGGACGGGACGACATTCAAGCCGACTGAGGTTTTCGGCGCCAGTTCCCAGAACTTCATCCCGTCCATCCTATTCTCCAACAACCGCGCGCAGAATGCGGGACAGGCGTACACTGGCGGTGCGCCCGCCTATGGTTTCGACAACCGCTGGCCTTGGAGCGCCACGGATCAACAGGCGAACTATACGGCTAACTTTACCTGGGTTAAGGGGGCTCATAATATGAAGGCGGGTTTCACCATGGAGCACCTGACGCGCGATTCAGGCACCTACGCGAAATACACCGTTAATGGAACTTATTACTTCGGAAGCGATAACGGCAACCCTCTGGATACCGGATACCCTATCTCGAACTTACTGACCGGAGTAATTCAATCCTACGGACAGGACAACGTGAAGCAGTCAAACCACTCGCGCTATTACCAATACGAATGGTTCCTGCAGGATTCCTGGAAGGTGTCCCGCCGGCTGAGCATCGACTATGGCGTGCGGTTCTCGCTGATCCCACAGACTTACTCTGCGGGAGCGGACCTCGGCCTGTTCGATGGGACACTTTACAGCGCCTCCAAGACGGGCCAGCTTCTGTTCCCAAAGTGCACTTCCGCGCTTCCGGCGAGCGGTGTCTGCCCGGTGAAAAGCACCGTTGCAGTGAACCCGGTGACTGGAGCTTCCTACAACGGCGGCCAGGTTGGGCTGTTCGATCCCAAGTCGTACGCATCCGGCAGCTTTCCCTATTCAGGGATCCGGATGTTTCAGGATGGGCACATCTTCGATACGCAGCCGCCGCAAATCGGTCCCAGGTTCGGATTTGCCTATGACGTGTTCGGCAATGGAAAAACAGCGATTCGCGGCGCTTTCGGGATCTTTTATCAACGCGCCTTCAGTTCGGATATTATTACGTCCAGCGCTGGCGGCGTAGGGCCGATCAAGATCCCGCCCAATTTCCAGACACCGACATATTACAACACCACGTTCTCGGATCTTTCGTCTGCGCTGGCGTTCTATGGGCCGCAGATCTTCTACGGCGGTTCACCAAAGATCCCCAACCCGACAACTTACAATTGGAACTTCAACGTGCAACAGGATATCGGGATGGGTTTCGTTTTGGAAGCCGCTTATGTAGGAAACGCATCGCGCCACGGCGAGAGCACCGGCGTATACAATGCGAACCCAGTCCCGCCCGGTACGACGTGGACTCCGATTGGAGGGACGTGCAATGCCGTGGGAAACTGCTCAGGCACGCTGAATCCGGCCTACCTGGACCCGACGCGGACGGGCCAGACGCTCGACATCAACCTGATACGCTCCCGGATCGGATACAACGGAGCGAGCGATATCCCGAGCTTCACATCGAGCGGCACGTCCAATTACCACGCGCTCCAAGTGCAGTTGAATCGCCGCTTTGGCAAGCGCCTCATGCTCGGCAGCAACTGGACGTGGCAAAAGACGACCACCTACGCGCAGAACCAATATCTGCCGGACCGTCTCATGAAGAATGTGTTGAACCGGAAGCAGGCCGTGAACATCAATGTCACCTATGCGCTGCCGAGCGTGGCTCGGTTTGCCGGCCGCAATGCTTTTACCGAAGGAGTCTTCGGCGGCTGGCGATTGGATAGCGTGATGTCATTCTACTCTGGCAATCCCTTGACTGTGGGATGTGGCGTTCCTACCGGCGCCCCCGCGGGCTACCCGAACGGCCAGTCGACAATCTCAGGATCCATACCGTTCCGTTGCGCCATGACGGGCAACACGTTCCTGCCGGCAGGATCGAACCCCACCGATAACGGCTATCCTGCGACGGTCGACCCGCGCTTGTGGTATCCGATCAACATCAAGAGTTTCCCTCTGCCGGCGCTCTCGACCTATGGGTTTGGCAATACGCCTTCGACTCTGTTCTGGGGGCCTGGATTCGAAAACGTGGATATGAGCATTTTCAAATCATTCAATCTTGGCAAGGAATCCAGACAACTTGAGTTGCGACTGGATGCCACGAACCTGTTCAACCACTTCAATCCGGGCGATCCGAATCTGAACCTCAGCTATAACTGGGCAACCGGCGCGCAGCAGACGGCCAACTTCGGCCAGATTACTTCGCAGCAGGGTAGCCCTCGAACCATGTCGGTTACTCTGAAGTTCAGGTTCTAAGCCAGGGGCTCGAACGCCAGTAGAACGCTGACAAAGCAGACCGGCCTCTTGAGGGCAGTTACTTGTTGAGCCAAACCGGTCAATCGGCCACCGCCTCGAAGGCGGTGTCTTGGTTTGCTACCGAAAGTCGCGGGTTGCGGCGAAATCCGCTTGAGTGTGTCGGACTCCTGCGAACTCCGCTCCCTCGCGGTCGCGGCTCGGAAGTTGTACACGTTCACCGAGCCGTGACCGCCAAGGAGCGGTCTCCGCGTTTTAAACAAGAACCCGCTCAAAGCGGCTCGCCAAGAGGCGAGGGGATTTGACCTGGAAGCTGGAACTAAAAGCTCCGCGCGAATGCTTCCGCGTTCTTCCACGGGCCTGCGAAGACATACCAGACAAATGCCTTCGACGCGATCCCGTCCAACGTGTCGCGGCCTGAAAGGTGGAAGCTGTGGTTTCGCCACATGGGCTCAGTCCCTCCGTTGCCGCTCACGCGGCCGCTTGAAAAGTTGCTCGATGGCATGGCCACGCCGAGGCCGTCGCTGAGGTCTTCACGGTAGAATCCGCCTGCGACGTACTTGCTTGCCGCAACATCGCACGGGCAATTTTCGGGGCTCACGACTTTCGTCTTATAGTCCCACGCAACATAGGCGGCAAAGTCGAACCCGAACGGTCCGATCTTCTCATCGGCTATATGCGTGATGCGCTCTTCGAGCTTCAGGTAATATTTCGGCACACCGGCGGGATTCGGCACCCACGACGCGCGCGTCTCAAGCGTATAGGGCGAGAAGTTGCTGAGCGGCACCATGTCGTTCACCCGGCCTTCCCACACTGCGATCAGCGGCCTTTCGTAGAAAGCGTTGTTGTGGTTGAAGTCGAGCATCATCGTCATCACGGTCACCGCGTTAGTGCCCTGGCACGCCACGCCAGTGACGGGCGACATCGCCGAGCCATCGCCGGCCTGCGTTGGATTGTAGTCTCCGCGCCAGGGGCCGTGTGTCATTCCGTTGTGGAAGGCCATCTGCAAAAGGCCCCCGCCGTTGAACCCCCACACGTGCTCGGCGCCTTTGTACTTGAGTGAAACGATGGCGCCGCCTTGTGCCATGTCGAAGAGCACGGTCTGTTCACCGGCCGGATCTTTCATCACCACAGCCTGCTCCGGCTGATTCGGCTGCATGCGGAACTCAGTCGTCTGGCAGGCTGCGCTGACGGCGTCGGCCTCCATCGGATTTGCGGCCGGAGGCGGCGCGGAAGGAAGCGGGGTCGCTGTGGACTTCGGTTGCGAGGCAGCGAATGCGCGCACCTGTTCCCAAGGCCCGGCACATACGTACCATGCGAAGTCGAACGATCCAACGCCATCGAGCGGCCTCTCCAGCACAGCGGCAAATGTGCGCCGGGGTGCAGCCCAGACTGCGCCGTACAACAGCACGACATATTCTGCGTTGTCGCGCAGAAACGCCTTCGATGTTCTCCACGGTGCGGTAGGGACCACGGTGGCGACGCCGCGCTGGTTTGCTTCGTCCTCGTAATGGCCTGACGCAAGTGCAGCGGTAGTGGTGCTTGCACACGGCGACTTCTCCGTGCAGTTTTCGGGAAACTGAACGAACCGCTGAGAATTCCAAGGCGCCGCGCCGGAAAGAAACCACTGCAGAGGCCCCGACGCTTGTGGACGAATGTTCACCACAGACTGCTCCAGTTTTAGATACCACGCCGGTGCGCCTCCCGGATTCTTGACCCAACTTGCTCTGGTCTCGATGCTGTATGGCGTGGAGTAGCCCGGCGGGAAATTATCGCTGATCTTGCCAGCCCAAACACCCAGCAGTTTTTCCGGCTCGAACGAGTTGTCTACGCTGCGGTCGATCATCATGGCGATAGCGCGCATCGATCGCGTCCCTTCGCATGCGACACCCGCCACTGTGGATGCAACGCCCATGCTGACACCGCCCTGGTCAGGATTGAATGCCGTCCAATACGGGCTGCGCATCCGCATCTGCGGGAGCGGTTGCCGCAGGGCGAACATGCCGACGTCGGCGCCGGCGCCCTGGCCATACAACAATTCCTTGCCGCGGTAACGCAGTGAAATCAGCGAGGCACCGTGAAGCAAATCGAAACGTGCTTCCTGCTCGCCGGCCGGATCCCGAAGTACAACCACCTGCACCTTCGGCAACACTTGAGGAAACTGCCACGCGACAACGGCCTTCAACGGAAAGTCTTCCACCGGGCACGCTGCGTCGGGGATCTTTTGCGCAGTCGCCGCGGCGGCGGCCAACAAAAATGCGGTGCAACTACGCGCGCACGCTATATTTCTCAAGAGCATCTTCATCGATATCGAGTCCTATGCCTGGATGCGGTGGCGCAAGGATGGCGCCATCTTCAAACGTGAACATTTGCTTTGTTCGAAGCAGCTTCAGGCCAGGCGCCCACTGCTCTTCTGGCATCAGCGGCGGAGAGACCATCGTGACCTCCTGCCAGGCAGAACCCATTGCCAGCGCGCCTTGGAGCCACCCGGCTAGAGGCAGGCCGATATAGCCATGCGGGATGGCCGGGACATGGAACGATTCGGCGAGTGTCGCAACCTTGCGGCACATGAAGATCCCGCCCGCGTGCGCGGGGTCAGGCTGAATGATGTCGTATGACCGGCGCTCCATGCACTGGCGGTACTGATCCATCTTGTCGTAGCCCTCGCCTCCGGTAATCAGAATGTCGACCATCGCGGCGAGCCGGGCGGGCGAATCGAAGTCGTCGCGGTGGAATGGCTCCTCCAGCCAATAGACCCCGATCTTTTCCAGCGCCCGTGCTACTTTGAGCGCAGTGTCAAAGTCCCAGACCTTCTGCCCCGCCATGCTGACCGGCATCTGAGCGGTGCGGTCGACCATCAGGTGAAAGCCTTTGCCCGTGGCCTCCAGCATCTGCCGGCAGGCTTCTACGTCATCCATCGGATTGGGCCGCCAGATGCGCATTTTCATCCCATGGAATCCTGCCTTGCGGATCCTCAGCGCCATCTCCACCTGGTCTTTCATGGGGACATGTGCCTGATCGGCGGGGCCCTTCCAGACGCACGTCAGGTATGCTTGCATGCGATCAGTCGGACTGCCTAGTAGCTTGTAGACGGGTTGCCCGGCGATGCGGCCAATCGCATCCCAAACGGCATGCTCCGTACCACCGAAGCGGTTCAATCCGGCACGCAAATGCGCACTTATGTTGAACAGGTCTTTGCCGGTGAGCATGGCGCGCAGTTCAGGCAGAGCGGCCGCACGCGGGCCTGCAAAGGAATAACCCGCAACCCCGGCATCAGTCATCACTTTGACGACCGTGAAGCGGTGTTGCACACCCGCCGCAGCCGCTACTTCGCTAACCGGGACGAGGACTGGGAACGAATCCACGCTGGTTATGCGCACCGGCTTGACCGCGGCTTCCAGGGCACGAAGCCCGGCGAATGAAGCAGCGGCTCCTATGAGCGAACGGCGCGATCGGTTAAGCACGAATGCGGTACTCCTTAATTGCGTCTTCGTTCAGGTCCAGACCCAGCCCCGGAAAGTCAGGTAACAGGACATGGCCATCCTGAATACGGAACAACTCGGGCGTTCGTAGCAGCGGTTTCGCGGGGGCCCACTCCTCCTGCGGCAGTATCGGTGTGCCTATGACTTCCTGCCACTCGCAGTTACTCATCGCGCAGCCCGCCTGTATGTAACCCGCCAGAGCCGGTCCGGTAGTCCCATGTTGGATGCAGGGCACACCGAAAGCTTCCGCCAGAATGGAAATCCGGTGCGCGGCGAGGATTCCTCCACAGATGCGCGTATCGGGCTGCAGAATGTCGTAGGTCTTGTGCTGCAGAAAGTCGAGAAACTCGTAGGTGCTCTTGGCGAGTTCACCGCCGGTGATAAAGATGTCGACTTCGGCCGCAAGGCGCGCCGGGGCTTGAACGTCGTGCCCGTCAAAGGGCTCTTCCAACCAATACGCGCCGTGCTTTTCCAAGCCCCGGCAGACCTTCAGCGCGGTCGGATAGTCCCACACCCAGCCAGGCCTGACCGCGGTGCGGTCGAGCATGATTTTGAAGTCCGGTCCCACGGCGGCGCGCATCACGCCGACCATGTCGACATCGTCCATTGGATTGGGCCGCCAGGCACGGACTTTGATGCCACTGAAACCGTTCTGTTTGAGTTTGAGCGCGAATGCCGCCTGCGTTTCGTATGGCACGTCCGATTGATCGGATTCAAGCGGAGGCGCGTTGGCCGGTAATGGCTTCTGCCGCGGCCAAACGGTAGTGCGATAGACGCGCAGTCGGTCGCGAGTGCCGCCTAACAATTGTGCGACGGGACGTCCCGCGATGCGGCCAACGGCATCCCACATCGCGTGCTCAATCCCTGACCATGCCTGCACGCCCGACTCGCCGCGGAAGGCTTGCAGCCGGGCCATGTGTCGATCAATGGCGAATAGGTCCTCTCCAACAATCACTGGTTTAACGGTTTTGTTGAGTACATCAGCGGCGCAAGGAACAAACGACGTTCCGGTCACCCCCGCGTCTGTATGAACCCGGCTAACACTGAATACGTTACCGGCGGGCATGCGCACGCCGAAAGCTTCCACGCCGATGATGCGGATCCGCCTTGCTTCCGCGGCGACAGCGCGCAACGGTTCCAGAATCTGCGCGGTAAGGGCGGCGATGCCCCCATTTAGCATTAATCGCCTGCTATATTTGATGTCCATTCAGCGCACCCCCGATGGCATTGGTTGGGGCGTTCGCGTAGGTCCGATGACGCGTAGTCCGTCGCCATCGAAAACCATCCGGTCGATGTTCATCACGCGATCCCCTGCCGGCTGCTTGGGGTCGGCATGCGTGTGATACACGATAAACATCTCCTTGCCATCCGGCGAATGAGTGATAGAGTTGTGACCGGGCGAAGAAACACCAATATCGAGGTGACTGGCCAGAATCGGGTTTGCTTTGTTTTTTACCCATGGCCCAAGCGGATTATCCGCCGACGCCACGCCGATGCCGTAACCGGGACGCCCGGTGTGATTGGCCGAGTAAGTCATGAGGTACTTTCCATTGTGTATTAGAACGGTCGGTCCTTCGTTACAGCGATTGTCCGCCCAGTTGATGCGCTCCCATGGTTGGCTGGCCTCAAGCAGCTTGACCGGATCGCCCACAGGTTTTGCGAGATCTCGAGTCAGTTTGACTCCATAGACTATTCCGTAGGAATAGCCGTTCTGCGATCCGTTGCGGCTGAAATACAGATAGGGAGTTCCATCGGTATCGACGAAGATGTCGGCGTCGATCACCGAATATCCCGGGTCAAACCACGGGGCGTACAAGTCCTTGTAGGGGCCTTCGGGGCGATCGCTCACGGCCAGGGCCGTCAGCAACCTTGCCGGTTTCGACCCACGTACCCTGCCGCTGTATGTCATGTAAAACTTGCCTTGGTAATACTTCACTTCGGGCGCCCAGTAGGGCGGATCGGACCAGGAATCGGCGGTCCTACGCCAGGCGTATCCGGCGTCAGTCCAATGCGCCAGATCCGTGGACACGGAAACGCGAAATCCATCCAGAGCGTTCGTTCCAAACAAGTAGTATTTTCCGGCATGCTGGAGAACAAAGGGATCGCCGATTACAACAGGCTTGTCGCCCACCGGATTGGTGTAAGTGTCAGCGGCCGGGGCAAGCGGGCACGCCGCAAGAAGCAAGAATGCAAATCGTGAAAGAGTCATGGTGTTGAATGTTTAAGGTAATCTCTCAAATCGAAGATGCAATCCCGTTCACACGCGCCAGTTCCGCTTCGGCCCGCACCGCCACCCGCGCGCGCAGCGTGACGCCGAAGAGAAAAATCCACGGGAAGACGACGTTCAGTAAATCTTCCAGTTCCAGTGCAACCGGAGCCCAGGTCTTGTTCACCGCAAACACCAGATTCATGACACATCTGGTGGCGACATAGGCGATGATGAAACGGATCACACGCGCGATCTCGCCACCGCCCATCTGCTGGCAAAACCTGTTCAGTAGAATACTCACGGCGGCGGCCAGGAACAACAGCACTCGTGCACCGGCCATCATTGGAAACATCCATCCGCCCTGCCAGGAGAGTCCAAAGAAGATGGCCATTCCTGTCAGGATTGCCCCAACCGCAACCCAATCCATGCCCCGCGCATGAAATCCAAGTCCGAACTGCCGCAGTTGCCACCACGTAAGAATCATTCCAGCCAGCAGGCAAGTCAGGCCCAATTGCACCATTTCCAGCGCGATATGGTCCCGTTGGGTAACCCCACCAAGCCAGGACACAACTGCGGAGATACCGAGCGGAAAACTCGCCGCCAGGGAGAACGGTTCACCCGAAAACAGCACCCAGGAAAGCCGCATGAGTTTGTGGTCGTAGTCACGCGCGATCTCCACGCACAATAATCCGGTCAGCAGATACGCCGCGGAGTGAATGTAAAGCCGCAGTTCCGGCATCGCCAGATTCGCGGCTATAGAGGCCGCCGCCACTATTCCTAAAAAGACCGGATTGATCCACCGTGCCAGCATTCAGTGTCTACGGCAATGAATTGCCAATCTCCCATACCAGTCTGGCCATGGACCGCCCGCATAGCGCGGAGGTCAGGTCGGTCAACTGCTCCAGAAAAATCCGCCACGCCGCCGTACCTTGCGGAACCGGCGTCCGCCCGGCCGCAGCCACAATCAGTCTAAAAGCAGTCCGCGCGCCACCCACTGGCGCAACCACGTGCTGCAACTTACGCAGGCGTCCTACGGTCAGTTCGCCGGCCGCGACTGATTCCAGAGTGGAGGGTGATTCCAGTGTCCGGATGCGGGCCAGTACCCGCTCCCTTCCGGATCGAACTTCGTCGTCGCAAACCGCATGCACAGCTGCGTATTCACGAGCCGCGGAACGCAAGGCCGCTGTTGCTTCCAGCAATTCATTCCAGGTGGAGCGGCATTCGCTGCAATGGTCGATATGTTCTCGAACCCGGGCCGTCCGGATCTGGTCCAGGTCGCCATCCAGATATCCAAGCCAATCGTCGTAATCGATGGGATGCTTCATTTCGATTTAGCGGTCCTTCTTCCTACCACTGCAGCCAGCTTCGCTTTGGCGTTGAACACTTTCCATTTGATCGTTCCAACGGGTATTCCCAGCACATGCGAGATCTCAGGATAGTCCAAGTCTTCCATAAACCGTAGAATCAGGATTTCACGCTCGGTTTCATCCATGTGAGTCATCCACTCCCGGAATGGTCCTTCCGCTTCCTGGCGTATCCCTGAATCCAGCGTTTCCGCCAGACGTCCCGCCAACGGCTCGTATGGCACGGTTTGCAGAGAGGTCGCCGATTTTCTGCGATGCTGCAGATACTCGTTGCGCGCAATCTGGAATAACCACCCGTGAAACGACATACCATCCCGCAATTGCGCTACATGGCGGTATACCTGAAACATGACGTTTTCCGCAAGTTCCTCGGCAATCGAACGATCTACGTCACGCGCCGCGAAATACCGGCACAATCGCCCGTAAAAAGCATCGAAAAGCGCACAGAACCGCACCTCTGTCGGCTCAGACAGAAAACCGGCGATCGCCTGACGCTCTTTTTCGTCGCTTGCCGTACTCATTCGAATCCGGCATCTTGGCCGGGATTACCGAGTCTATCTAAATCTAAAGATGCGCGCCAGCGTACTATTGGTTGGGCCTTCCCTTCAGCGAAAGAAGTAGCGGCGCACCTTCATTAATAAAGCAGCTTCAACGCGAATTGAACAATGCGCGGATCGCGCGCGCTCGTCCACGTTCCGAAGCCTACATCCTGCAGAGTGTTATCAAATTGCAGGTACTGGGTGTGATTCCAGATGTTAAAGATTTCGCCGCGGAATTGTAAACGGACCCGCTCTTTGAGCTGGAAGGTCTTGTGGATGCCCATGTCCCAGTTGCTCATACCTGCAGTCCGTACAATATTGCGACCGGTATTGCCGAATGTCCCGGTGGCCGGCAGGGCGAAAGCCGCTTTGTTAAAAGCTAGCCGTGAAGGACCGCCCGAGACGAAGCCCGAGGGGTAGACGTCACCCACCAGTTGCGCCCTCTGGCTGGTGGTTCCGACCACGGCGGTGTCCGTCGAAATCAGGATCGACCATGGATTGCCGCTTTGCATCTGCGTGATTCCTGTTAGCTGCCACCCGCCCAGTAGCGACTTGACGACCCCATGGCCGGGGTTGAACGGAATGTTCCACACGTAGCTCAACACAAAGCGTTGGGGCACGTCGAAATACGAATTTCCTTTTTCACCCTGCCTGTTGGAATTATTCTCAGACGTTGCGGGCTGTGACCCGATATTGCCGGCAAAAGAGGAGTTGTCGATCGAGTGAGAGAAGGTGTATGAAGCCAAGAATTGCAATCCGTGGGAGAACTTCCGCTCCAAGCGTGCAGCCATGGCGTGATAGTTTGAGAACCCGTCACGGGAGATAATTCCCGCACCCGCGCCCCAGAGTGGGTATGGCTGCCGGCTGGCGACCGTCGTCGGAGAAGCGGGGTTTTCGGGGATGGCCTGGTTGGGCTGCTCGCGCCAGTCAAGTTTGGTGCCCTTGGAGCCCAAATAGCCCACCTCGAAAACCAGGTTGGGCCGGAGCTGCCACTGCAGGTTGAAGCTCCATTGCTGGATGTAACCTAACGGCATCTTGGGACTCAATGAGTTGAAGGTAACTGTGCCGCTGGCGCCTCCGGCGGGAAATACATTCTTTGACCAGATATAGGTTGGATTTGTTACCGGGTTAGTAAGCGAATAACTTAGCTGGAAGGGATAGTTGAAGCTGCCAAAGAGGATGTCATTGTTGGCATTCTGCGCTTCATAAAAGATTCCATAACTACCACGGACAACCCACTTATCGCTTTTTAGAGGCCGCCAGGCAAAGCCGAAGCGCGGGGCGAGATTGTTGTGCTCGTTGGGAACCAGGCCATCTGTAGCAAGAGGCCTTCCGGTCGGGCTCGGGACCAAGCCTTTCCCAGGAACGTAGTAATCCGGTAATGAAGAGTATATAAGGCGGCCGCCAGGGAACGTGGCATCGAACAGAGAGCGCTGACCACGGTCGTTGACGAACGGCGACTGATATTCGTAGCGCAAGCCGATGTTGAGAGTGAGGTCACTCCTGACCTTCCAATCATCCTGGACGAAGCCTTGCCACACGTTGCTGCTGTTCACACCGTCCGGTCCGGGCGGCGCGGCTGCGCTGGCCGAAGCCGGAACGCCCAGCAGGTAATCGGCGATTGCATTGCCGGCTAAAGTGCCTGTGAAACTGAATGAGCCTTGAGTAGCGCCAATATTTCGGATGTCGAGCATCGCGCGGCGAATGTCGAAACCGGTCTTGACAGTATGGTTGCCAAGGAGCCAGGTCAGATTGTCGAGATACGAGAAGGTATTTCCCCGCTGCGTGATCAACGCAGCCCCACCGACGGATGTATAGCCAGTGATGGCCACAGTGGGGAGTGAGTTAAATTGCGGCTGGTGGCTGAGCGTGTTCTGAATGCCCAACTGATCTGCGAAGTTAGCGGAATTTGCGAAGTCCGGCCCCTGGTGCAGCGTATGACGGGAAAAGCTGGCGCGAAACTCATTAATCAGATTAGGCCGGAAGACTGTATTTAGCCCGGCGACTATGCTGAGGTCCAAAGTTGGCGCGGCAGTTTGGTACTGCGGCACCAAACCGGGCCCGATGTTCGTCGCGGTATTCTTCGTGTAGCGCAGGAACGCGCGGTTGTTGTTACTGATCTGCTGATCGAACTTGAGAGTAAACTGATCGAAACTTACCCTGGTGCTGATGGGCGTCACTAGATTGATACCCGGACCGAAGGCCCCTGGCAGTACAGTGACCGCCGGCATGTAACTCGAATAAACCTTGCTGGTTGGATCGATCAGCGAAGCGGGGATCTGTTTGCCAGGGAAGACGGCTCCGCCAGCGAGCGGATTCTTGATGCTGGCCTGGGCAACCGTGGAGAGGTCACCGCCCAATTGTGCCTGCGTAGGGAGCGCCGAGTTCCTGGTGTTAGGTACCCTTTGGCGCTTACCTTCGTAGTTGAACAGCCAGAAAGTCCGGTTGCGCCCGTTGTAGATCTTCGGCAGCATAACAGGACCGCCAACGGTTCCACCGAACTGATTGAGGCGTAGTTGAGGCTTGTTGGCAGGATCGAAGAAGCTCCTGGCGTTGAGAGCATCGTTACGGAAAAACTCAAACAGAGAACCATGCACTGTATTCGCGCCGGACTTGGTGACAACGTTGATCTGGGATGCGCCGCGGCCGAACTCCGCGCTGAACGTATTGCGCTGAATCTTGAACTCCTCGATAAGATCGATGGAGGGGCTGATGAAAGTAACGTTGGCGTTGGAGTTGGTGTTGGTGGCGCCGTCCATCATGAAGCTATTGCTGATGCCGCGGGTGCCCGCCACGCTGAAGTAGGACGCGTTGGTGGCGCCTGCGACTGGGGCGACAACACCTGGCCCTAGCGTCGCCAGCTGCTGGAAGTCGCGGCCATTCAGGGGCAGATCGGTGATGGTCTGGCTGTTGACGACAGTACCCTGGCTTGCCGTATCGGTTTCCAAAAGAGCTGCGGCGGCGGTCACTTGCACCTTCTGGTCCATCGAGCCGACCTCAAGACGAATATCGATACGGGCGCGCTGATCGACTTCGAGCTTCACACCGGAGATGATGGCACGCTTAAAGCCCGCCAATTCACAGGATATTTCGTAGTTGCCCACCGGCAGGGCTGGCGCCTGGTAGTCGCCTGCCGAATCGGCCGTTACAGTGCGGACTGCGCTGGTTTCCAGGCTGACGATCTTCACGGTGGCGTTAGGAACCACAGCCTGGGTGTTGTCGGTAATGGTCCCCAGGATGGACCCGAAAAGTGATTGCGCAGCTGCAGGCGATGCGCTGAGCGCTAATGCCGCGCCGAAAAGAAGCGGCAGGGACAGGTGTCGGACAGAGACGCGCATAATAACCCCTTGATGATTACTAGGATGCACGCCTCTGGCCCGGCGGTTGGCAAAACCGCCCAACAGCAGTTAAAACAAAAGCTTCAGGCTAAGCTGTACCTGCCGCGGTGAGTTTGCCTGCGACGTAACCTGTCCAACGGTTGCCGCCTGGATGTTTGCATTGGGCGCCGCGAACACCGGCGTATTCGAAATGTTGAACGCCTCCGCCCGGAACTGCACCTTCACGCGTTCGCGGAAGACATTCGCTGTTTTGAATAGCGAGAAGTCCATACCGTGTGTGTAGTCGGCCCGAATGTTCGTTGTCCTGCCAACATTGCCAAACGTGTAAGCCGGCGCTACGGAGTATTGCGTGTAGTCAAACCACTTTGCAACGGTTCGCGCGCTGCCTAAATCCGCGTTGGCGCCAGTGGAATTCGGATTCTGCTTTCCACCAAAGGAATTAGACGTATTCGATGATTGGGTAACGACGATGGGCTGTCCGGAGGCCAGGGTGAGAATGCCATTGGCCTGCCAGCCGCCGAGCACGGTATCGATGGCACGGTTCCAACTGGAGCCAAAGGTCTTGCCTTTGCCAAAGGGCAGTTCATAGGTGTAGTTAACTACCAGCCGTTTGGGGACATCGTATGAACTGAGACCACGTTCGCAAGTCCGGCAGTAGGCGTTCCTGAATCCGCCGAACGCGCCGGTGGCGTCATTCCAACGGCCATCGCTCGAATCAGAAATGATCTTCGACCAAGTGAATGCCGCGCCGAGGCTCGCACCGCGCGAGAACCGGCGCTCCAGGCGTCCTTGCAGTGCATGGTAGTCCGAATTGCCCCAGCCGGCATTGGAGCTTTGGACTGTCTGCCACAGCGGATAGGGGCGCATCAATTGTCCGCGCTGAACGGTAGGCTGGGCGAGCGTTCCCGATGTTACGATGCCGGCGAACGGATTTGGCACTAGGGTCAACAGATCGTTTGAGGCGGAAACCTGGCTCGGGTTCAGTTGGTTCTGGTTGTACCAGGTCTCCATGTTCAGCCGCGTGCCCTTGTTCCCCGTGTAGGCAACCTCAAACAATGTGGATCCGCTCAACTGCCGCTGGATCGACAAGTTCCATTGTTGGTTGTAAGGCACGCGCAGGTCTGAGGGCGTTCCGGAATTCAGATTCTGTCCAATAGCGGTAAGCAGACCGAGCGAAGTCCCGGTAGGAAGGTTCCAGGTCAGAGTTGGGAAAGGATTTCGCAGAGTGTCTTTGGGAGTGATTCCATCGAGCGATGCAATCATAGCCGTCGAACTGGAAAATGCGCCGCCCACATATTTTGTGGTGGCGGCAAAGGGGGCGATGCCGAAGAACACGCCATAGCCTGTGCGAATGGTTGTCTTTTCATTGAACTGATACGCGATGCCGAAACGCGGGCTGTAGTTGTATTGCGGGTTCACGATCGCGTTCCGGCCCAGTGTACTCCCGGCGAAGTCATAGCCGCCGTATACGGGAAAACCCACTTTGTCGGAAACCGGATTCTTGACCGTGGGGTCGTTCACCGACATCCGATTGAAGCGCTCGACATTACCCGTGCTGACCTCCATGCGAAGACCCAGGTTGAGAGTCAGCTTCTTGTTCACCTTAAAGTCATCCTGTATATATGCGCCCCAGTACTTACTCTGATTGTAAGTGCGGGCCGCATGGGCAATACTGCCGCTATCCGGCGTGCCGAACAGGAATGAGGCGTAGCCGTATCCACCCGACTCACTTGGTGAACGCGGATCCGGCCCTTGCGTCATGGTCCGAGAGAAAGCCATTGTCGGCATGCCGTTGAGTTGCGAGAAGCCCAAATAGAAGAGGCGTCCTTCGAACCCAACCTTGGTCGTATGACGGCCTGCGACATGCGAGAGGTTGGCAATCCCCATGAATTGCGTATTGCCGCTGGTGTAGTAAGGACCCTGGATTCCACCGATCGTCGCTACGTCCTGCGTCGTGATGGCGGGGAACATGGGAACTCCCGTAGCAGCAATGATACGGCTGACCTCCGGAGACCACCCCAGTTCCTTTGAGACATCGAAGCCCAGGTTGAAACTGGGCCGGAAGGCGTCAAAACGGTTCATGCCCAACCGTCCGTTGAACACAGTGCTGCTGGTAAGCGTATTGGTATAGTCCAGCCCGGCATTGTGCGAACCCCAGATCATAGTGCCGTTCGCCGGAGTCGCCAGATTCTTCCAATAATCGTAATCGCCGGAAGTGGAACTCAACCGGTCATAGCGGGCGAACAGCCGCTGCTTTGATGTGAAATTGTGATCTACTTTCACGTCGTAACGGTCGATCGGCGAGACCACCGAAGCGCGGATACCGAGATTCAGCGCGTTGGTGATCGCTTGCCCAGGTTGATTGGCCGTGGGCCAATACTTGCTCAAAACGATTGCAGCCGGATCGATCCTCGAGGCGGGAATGATATTGCCGGCCAAAGGTGTCCGAACGAAAAAGCCTGGCCTGGCGGTATTCGCAATCGTGCTGAACGGATCGTAAATCTGCCGTATGCCGCCGGCTGTATTCAATGTCTTGGAGAAATCACCGGTGCGCTCCAATGCTGTGGGAACGGTCCATTGACCAAAGGCCGATTGGTTGATACGTGTGCCGTCATAGGTGAAAAAGAAGAAGGTCTTGTTCTTGATGATTGGGCCGCCAATGCTGCCGCCAAATTGATTGCGCTGCAACGATGGCAGTGCGCTGCCGGCCTTGTTGGCCTGCCACGAATTTGAATCCAACTTGCTGTTGCGGAAGAAGTGGAATAAGGAACCGTGAAATTCATTGGTGCCTGACTTGGTAACCATCGTTACCAGACCGCCGCCGCTACGTCCATATTCAGCGGAAAAGGCGTTGGTCTGGACGCGGAACTCTTCCACGCTTTCCACCGACGGTTCCGTCGATGTGGCATAGATCCCGGAAATGTCGCTCTGCACCAGTGTTGAAATGCCGTCCAGCTGAATATCGGTGGTGGATTCGCGGCCTCCGTTAATCGAATACCGATGAGCGCCGGTGAAGAAATCCGTATCTCCGTTCGGAGTGGATGGGGCGACGCCTGGCGAGAGGCGCAGCAAGGAATAGATATTGCGGCCATTCAAAGGCAAATCTACTATCTTCTTGTTCTCTACAACGTTACTGATGGTCGCCGAGTTCGCTTCCAGCAACTGGGCTGAGCCGGTTACTTCAACCTTATCTGCCATCGCGCCTACCTGCAGCGCAATATCGGCAGTCGCCCTCTGCTGCGTCTGCAGAGGGAAGTTGTCGCGAATGTAAGTGCGGAACCCCGTTGCCCCAGCAGTCAAGGAGTAGTTGCCGGGTGGCAGTTCCGGCAGCAGATAAAATCCGGCGGCATTGGACGTGTTCGTGTACACCAATCCACGATCAAGATCTTTCACCGAGATTTTGGCGCCGGCTATTACCGCGCCCGTGGCGTCTGTAACCGACCCGCTAATGGAAGCTTTTGTGGTCTGCGCCGAAAGGGGGCAGGTGCAGAATAGCGCTGACATGACAAGCAGCGAAATCATATAACGGTACAAGCGAAGCATCTGGGCTCTCCTATCCCGCTAAGGGATCGTAAGTTCGTGAACACCTGGGTTCAGTAATCCAAGATGCCGCCGTCCGTTCCATCGGTTGGCAATTCTCAGGTTCTATTTCGGAATTTGAAACTTATCTTTTCGCGGATCTCCGGAGTCCGATGTCTCCTTCATCCACCTGTCCATTTCTTTCCGCAATCTTGTTAGTTCAGCTGCATATCGTGGATCGCCGGCCATGTTCCGCATTTCGTACGGATCGCTGGCGAAATCATACAACTCCTCTTTGGGACGCCGGACCGTGGCCTGCAACAGCTCGTATTGCAGGGGAAACTCGTTCTTGGCCCTTACCGTCGCGCCAAACGCCCGGTTGTCCCATGCCGGTCCACCGTCATTGGTATCGGCAATAAATTTGTATTCCGTATCGGGCGCCAGGTTTCGCAGGTAGTGCATGCGGCCATCGAAAACAGAGCGAACAGGATAGAAGTCTCCCGGCCCATGCGCGTTGTGCTCGGCGAAAAGCATGCTGCGCCACGAAGGCTCAGACTCGCCGCTCAGCAGTCTGCGCAGCGACTTTCCCTGCACGCCGGCGGGCACAGCCAGACCCGCACACTCCAGTACCGTCGGTGCGAGGTCGATCAGGCTGGTCAGTTTACGGCAGACTTGCCCTGCTTTCATCCCAGGACCGCGAATCACCAATGGCACACGAATTCCCAAATCGTAAAGAGTTGCTTTTCCGCGCACGTAGGCGGGCCCCTGGTCGCCGGCGAAGATCACAATGGTCTCGCGTTCGCGGCCCGAATCCTTGAGGCCATCGAGCATGGCGCCCACCACCGCATCCGTGCATTGAATGGAAGTCATATATTCGGCCCAGTCGGCGCGTACTTCGGACACATCGGGCAGACTGGCGGGAACCTCTACTG
>Ga0118677_10002249_pt1 | contig 39144 bp, 36 predicted proteins | sample AliMusrvi5mmetaG_FD_86154 | JGI IMG/M metagenome (GOLD analysis project Ga0118677, IMG submission 86154) | reverse complement strand
CATCTGGACCACAGTGCAGATCAGCGACAGCGTAGATGCCTTCGGCCTTCTTATTGATTTCGAAGGTCATGCGGCGACGGCCCCAAATATCGAGCTTGTCGACGGTACCACCACTGTCTTTGATGATCTTGAGATATGTCTCAAGACTTGGTGCGACTGTGCGTTCTTCTAGGTCTGGATCGAGAATGACCATGATTTCGTAATGACGCATGCGTTAACCCCACCTCCTCTGGACTAAAGCGGCCGTGGGATTTCCACGGCAGGAGGGTTACTGCTCCAACAGCGGAAAGGACGGGTGCCCTGAACGTGAAGGAAGGGTAAGCCTAACCCTCGATCTCCGATTGGAGAAATTTCTCCTCCTGGGGAGCCTGGGTGGTTGTGGATAAATCGGCCTTCGGCGTAAGCAGGCGCCAGGCGAAGTAGAGGCTGGCTGCGACCCGAAGCAGGATGGCTCCCGCATACCAGTGGGTCGGCAGCGAGAATTTGCTTCCCCCATAGGTCGCTAGGTACTCCCAGATTGCGAAGTGATAAATCGCCTCACTCCCCTGCCAGAACCAAAATGCTGCTCTATCCCGCTTATCAATCAGGGCTATGACCCCTAGCGGCGCAAGCCAAAGGACATATTGGGGTGAGTAGACCTTGTTGAGGGCGGTGAAGAGCGCCACAAAGATGAAGGCGCTTTGGGACAGGGTGGGGGTCAAATCTCGACGGAGGAGGCGGCCAGCAGCGGTCAGCGCGCCAACCAGGAAGAGGGCGATCCAATAAAAATTAATCCCGGAGATATTGAGCCCAAAGATATTGAGCGCCTGCCAAAGCGAGCCAAGATCTGCCGGCCGGCTCCCGTTTAGTTTGAAGAAGCGCCACCACCCAGTTGGGGTAGTTAATGCAAAAGGCGCGTTGATCACGATCCATAACCCAACCGTCTGCACCAAGTAACGCAGACCCTCCCGTATCTCCCCTCGATGGAAGAAGATGATCGCTATCGGGATTAATAGAACGACTGGAAAGAATTTAGTTGCAATTGAAATCGCTAGCGCTGCCGAACTCAATCGATACTTCTGTCGATCGAACCAATAAATTGCGGCAACTGCTGAAATGACTGCCCACATATCCCAGTTGATGTAGAGGGAGGCTATGACCGCGGGAAGTAACGGTAGTAAGTACCACTTACTGGGATTGATTTTCGAAACGATAATTGCTGTGCCGATAAAGAGCGCCGCTAAAAAGAGAATGTTAATGAGGTAGTAATACTTATCCGCGTTGTATCCATGTGGAGTAATCACGGCCGTCGCCCACATCACGACTCCCGTCAATGGGGGATACTCGACGGAATTTGTTGCGCTGGAGTAAGGCCATAGATGATCTACCAACCCACGCGCATCAAAGAGAGCTGGAAGATCGCTGTAGCACTCGTGAACATCGACCCCAACCCCGGACCAATTTGTGTTGTAACAATGATCAAATTTAACGAGAGAGAGAATCCCGGCAAAGAGAGCGAGAGCAATGACGGCTTTTGTTGTGAATGAAAGCCTCATTTTTTCGGGAGAATTACTTCTTCTTCTTTGGCGCCGGAGCTGGTCTAGGAGTCGGCGTTACTTTTGCTAGAGCTGGATCCATAGTTGGAACAGCGCTCTGCATGGGAACTGGATCGGTGCCACCGATATTGGCAGGTGGTGGGAAATCCATTATTGGCGTGTGCGCTAACGCCTCCTTCATATATTGATCCCAGATCTTCGCCGGGAAGCTTCCGCCAGTAACAGCGTTAAGCCCGCCGATTCCATTGAGAGATTGCGTTGCGTTATCTCTAAAGAGAGCGACGCTGGCAGCCATCTGCGGAACGAAACCATTGAACCAGGCACTTGCATTGTCTGTCGTTGTTCCAGTCTTACCGGCGCTGGGTCTGCCTAAATCAGCAACAGCTCCAGAGGCGGTTCCATATTGAGTAACCGTTTGCAGTGCAGTCGTGAGATCCGCCATTACGTCACTAGCAAAGACCTGATTCGTTTGTGGTTGCGCTTGGTAAAGGACGCCACCGTTATCTCCAAGCACCTGCGAAACGATGTACGGCTTCGCATATATCCCTTGCGCCGCGAATGTCGCGTATGCGCTAGCCACATCAATAACGTGTGGGCTAGCAACACCGAGGGTGACTGACGGACCGGAAACCATCTGTACAGATGCAGGAATCCCTGCTCTGCGCGCTACATCGATCACCTTATCTGGCCCAACTTTTATACCTAGTGGAACAAAGACAGTATTTACTGAGTTGGCAGTTGCATCCAGAAGATTGATATTTGCAAATTGCTCATTGCCGTAGTTAAAGACGGGATAAGGACCTTGTGAACCAGGATCGTAGAAAACTTGCGGGGAGTGGCCATTCCAAACTGATTGCAGACTGATGCCTGCCTCTAGGGCAGCGGTCAATGCGAATGGTTTGAAGGAAGATCCGGCTTGAGCAGTTGCCTGCGTTGCATTGTTGTACTGGCTCTTGAGGTAATCCTGTCCACCGTACATGGCAAGCACCGCACCCGTGCCAGGTTGAATGGCAACGAGGGCAACGCGTAAATTATTAAATGGCGCCTTAGGGGTCCGCTTTGCAACGGCATCTACTGCGGCCTGTTGATCCTTCTTTACCAGCGTCGTCTTAACGACCAACCCACCCTGCATCAACTGATCCTGGGTGAAGCCAAATTGCTGCAATTGATTTTCAATCCATGAGACAACGTATCCCTTTGGTCCAGCTAGAGATCCAGATGTAACGCGCGGCTGGATAAATGGAAAGACTTGCGCGGCCTCCTCCTTCGGAGTTAACCATTTCGCTTTAACCATTCCATCGAGCACGTACTTCCAGCGTAATTTCAAACGCGCCAAATAGCTAGGACCATTGGCTGGGTCGTAGTAGCCCGGTGCGTTAAGAACGCTGGCAAGTACGGCAGCCTGCGAGACATTAAGTTGATCGACAGTTCGCCCAAAGAAGACCTGGGAACCGGTCTGCACTCCATACGCTCCACGGCCAAAGTAAATGGTGTTGAGATAGTCTTCCAAAATTTGATCTTTAGAGAGTTGTTGCTCCAGTTTGACTGCAATCACGATCTCTTTGATTTTGCGCTGCACACTCTGTTGTGGAGACAGGAAGGCAGTCTTCGCGTATTGCTGCGTAATTGTCGATCCACCTTGTAGTGATCCTCCGCGGAGGTCATGCCAGAGAGCTCGTAAAATTCCGGTTGGGCTAAAAGCATGCTCTGTATAAAAATTGCGATCTTCTGCAGCCATAATTGCGTGACGTACATTGATTGGAACGCTAGCGAGTTGAACGCTTGTGCGATCCTCGGCACCAACTCGACCAATCTCTGAACCATCGGCATATTCGATGACAGTGGCTTGGCTATTCACATATTGGTTGGGATCGGGAATCTTGACTGTGAAGTAGGCAAAGGCGAAGAGGTATGTCGCGATAACAAAGCCGCCGCCTATCGTAAAGATCGCACCACGAATGAACCAGATTCTTAAGTTCTCGCGAGTGGGTCTTTCCATGTGGAAAGGTTACCGTCCCGCACTACGGGCGTAATCCTCGTCTTCAAGGGTACGTACCTTGCGCGGAGGCTTGCGGTACTTGCCATCGCCGAGCTTGAAAGAGTAGATCAGGTGATGCCATCCACAATTTCTGCAGACTTCTACTACATAGACCCGAAATTCACCGTACTGGCTCTGCATCTCAGTGATCTCGGCAAGACTCTTAATACGACCTGAGTATTGCCCGAGTTGGTCACCAAAGGTATAGCGAAGTTCAACTATCTGCTCCTTGCGGCAGACGGGACAGAGACGTGAAACTGGCTCCCCGTGATACTTGGCTGCACTCTTGAGGTATGGGTCGGCATCACATGCATCCAGGCCAGAGGTCGTGCCCTTAAAGAGCGCGATTAACGTAGCCCGTCGCTTAAGTGAATAATCGATCGCATCGCGCCGACTCCACAGTGTTTCCAACATAGTTGCTTAGAATAAACCCTTATTAATAACTACGCTTGCGACCATGAAGAGGGTTGGAATGACTACTAGGTGGCCATTGCACTCCGGAAGTAAACTCACTCAGCTCCTGACGGTCCGCTGGATCGGACAGATCGGTGATGGAATCTTCCAATCCTCTCTCGCCTCCTTCGTCCTCTTCTCACCTGAGCGCCAACCAGATGCAGTCAGTGCTGCCACGGCCTTTGCGGTAGTACTGCTGCCATACTCGCTCGTCGGTCCATATGCTGGCGTCTTTTTAGACCGTTTCTCCAGACAGCGCATCGTGCAATTTTCCAATCTTGTTCGAGGCGCAGACCTTTTACTTATTGCTCTTTTAATTAAATCGGGGACGACTGGTGTACCACTGACGCTACTAGTGCTTGCCGCCTTCGGAATTAACCGTTTAATCCTTGCTGGACTCTCTGCTGGGCTGCCTTTGATTGTCACGCGTGAAGAGCTGATCTCCGCAAATGCCCTTGCGGTCACTGGAGGAAGTATCGGTGTAGTAATCGGTGGCGGTATTGGCATTGGGGTAAAGAAGTTATTCGATGCCCACGGCAAGAGCGACCTCTCCGATGCAAAAGTCATTCTGATTGCCATGGCCTGTTATCTTGCAAGTGCGCTCTTTACGCGTCGACTCTCGCGCGGCGATATAGGACCGGCAGATCACGAGGTTCCAGCGCAGATACGTGGCTTCCGTGAGCTACAAGAGGGCCTTCGCATTTTGAAGTTTCACCCCGATGCACTGCGTGGAATATTTGCTACTGCAATTCAACGCGGAGGTTTAACAGCGCTCACATTGATGGGTTTGCTTCTCGAGCGAAATACTTTCAATCCACCTAGCAATCCCGATGCTGGCCTTGCTGGATTTGCCTATGCGCTCGCCATCGCGGGAGTGGGGCTAGGCATCGGCTCCTTTGTGACCCCTTTCTTTGTGAGCTACTTCGGGAGACATCGCTGGATTCGCCTGATGCTAGTCACGCCCTCAATCTTCCTCGTCTTCTTTGCCTTTATCCCACAAGAGTGGCTTCTTATCACTACGGCATTTTTCATCGCGCTTTGTGGGCAAGCGGTCAAAGTTACAAATGATGCTCTGGTGCAATCGCAAATCGCTGACGAATTCCGCGGACGCGTCTTCGCCTTTTACGATGTGGCAGTAAATGCGGTGATCGTTTTGGGGGCGATAGTTGCAGCACTTGTTCTTCCTAAGAGTGGAAAATCAGCAGAGCTTCCGCTACTAACAACAGGGGTCTTCGCGATGGCGACGTTACTTCTCTTGCGCCCCTCTAAGTTCTTTATCGCTCGCCCACGCGAGTAGCTCTTGTGTGGCTACTTCAACACCGAGTGGTCCGCGCTCCATACGTAACTCCAAGAGATAGTCATAGGCCTCTCCAACAGCGCGAGATGGCTTGATCCCTAAGATCTCCATAATCTCTTGACCGTTGAGATCGGGTCTAATGCGATCGAGTTCCTCTTGCGCCTTCAGTTGCACGATACGTAACTCCAGGGAGTCGTAGGTCGCCGAAAGTTGATCCGCTTTTCTTTTGTTTCGCGTTGTGCAGTCGGCGCGCGTAAGAACGTGCAAGTGATCAAGTAACTCCCCGGCGTCGCGGATGTAGCGGCGCACTGCGGAATCCGTCCACTCCCCGCTGCCATATCCGTGAAAGCGCAGGTGTAGAAAGACTAACGTCGAGACCTCATCGATAGTTTTGCTATCAAAGCGCAATTCTTTGAGGCGCTTCTTGGTCATCTTTGCCCCAACTACCTCATGGTGGTGGAAGGAGACCCCTCCTCCAGGAATCAATTCGCGAGTGCGTGGTTTGCCGATGTCGTGCATCAGCGCCGCCAATCGAATTGTTAAGTTCGGTCCTCCCAGGCGGTCTTCATGTGCGATAGCTTGATCTAGCACCGTCAGTGTGTGCTCGTAAACATCTTTATGATGGTGATGTTCATCGATCTCAAGTTTCAATTTTGGGAGCTCTGGAAAGAAAGCGCTCGCTAATCCACTCTCGACAAGCAAAAGGAGACCAGCACGAGGGTTTGGAGACATTAGTGTTTTCGTAAACTCATCACGAACCCGCTCTGCAGAAATTATCGAAAGGCGCCCCGCCATCTCTTCTATTGCCTCGATAACTTCGGGATCGACAGAAAAATCTAGCTGTGCAACAAAACGAGCCGCCCGCATCATTCTTAACGGGTCATCAGAAAAGGAGGCGCGAGCATTGACTGGCGTGCGCAGCACTTTCTTTGCGAGATCTCCGGCGCCATCAAAGAGATCGATGAAAAGTGGAGAGTCGCCAGTGAGTTCTAGAGCCATCGCGTTCACGGTGAAATCTCTCCTCGAAAGGTCGCCTTCGATGGAGTCGCCGAAATCTACAGTTGGCTTTCGCGAATCAGGGTCATAACTTTCACTGCGAAATGTGGTGACTTCGACCATCACATCGCCTTTCTTGGCGGCGATTGTTCCGAAGGCTGCACCGGTCTCCCAGATAGCATCCCCCCATCGCTTAAGGATGCGGACTGAATCTGCAGGTCGAGCGCTTGATGCAAAATCTAAATCATTCCCGAGTCGCCCGAGAATGGCATCGCGAACAGGTCCACCTACGAGAGCGAGGGTAAATCCGGCGTCCCTATAGGCCCCGGCCAGCGATTTGATGAGAGGGCCATGTGCGGCCAGGGCGCCTAGGGCAAGTTCGGCGGCTAGGTCGCGGGGATTGGGCATCTGGGTACTCACAATGAGTAAGGCTAGAGCAGTACCCTTCTCTTATGACCCCGGCACCTGGTGCGGGTGGCGAAGCGAAGCGGAAAAAGCGTCGGAGACGGCGTCCAGCGGGGCCACACACACCTACAAACTCTTCTTCTGCGACCAAATCTGAAGTTGGTACTACCCCTGTAAAAAAGGTGGCCCCCAAGAAGCGCTCGGTATATGCCAAGCGCGTAGACGAAGTAAGTGCTGGTGGATTAGTCATCGACGAGAGCGGGACTAAAGGCCTGTTGATCGGCCGACGCGATCTCAAGGATGCCAGTCGCGAGCGTTTGTTGTGGTCACTGCCAAAAGGGCATATCGAAGCCGGCGAGACTCCGGAAGAAGCCGCCATCCGAGAGGTCGCCGAAGAGACGGGAATTCAAAGTGAGATCTCGCGAGAGTTGGGCATTATCGATTTTTGGTTTATGGCTGGTGGAAAACGTATTCATAAGACCGTCCACCATTATCTCTTCCGAGAAGTTGGCGGGGTTCTCGCACCACAGGTAAGTGAAGTTGATGATGTGGGATGGTTCCCGCTCGAAGAGATCATCTCACTGCTGGCATATCCAGATGAGAAGAAGTTGATCGCAAAATCTGGTGAGTTAAAAGTATGAAGCGTTGGCTAGTCGCACTCGCCGCCTTCACCTTAACTGCAATCTCCCTTCCTGTAGCCCACGCCAGTTCAGTAATTGTTCTTACCGAACCAACGCATCGACAAATCAATGGCCAATTCATTGACGATGACATGGCAACACTTATTGGAGTTTCCGGTCGCCTAGGGCAACTTGTGTTTAACCCTCCCGTGGGTGATCGCACATGGGTCATTGATCCAGCTCTTATCGAGGAGGTAAGTGCGATGGCGAGTGGTTACACACTTACTTCAGGGGCCGCCGGAGTCGGAGAACTATTTGCCAAATCGTGGTTGACACAATTGGCTGTAGTAACGCGTTCTGACACCGTAATTGCAATGGCGTATGGAGATCCATCCAAGTACTGGGTGCAACGTCTCGCTCCACATTATGTTAATTATGTACTTTCGATATCTGGAGTTCGCCTCGCTGAACTCCTCGGACGAGGAGTCGTCGCCGCAACTTCTTATCGCTCCAATAGCCAATTCACTCTCGCAAATTCTGAAATTGATGCGATTGAAAGTGACTCCACAAACTTTGCTCAAACTGCACCCTTTATCGATCCCAAGGACATTGATATCTCTCGACTGGCGCTCCTCAAAATACTGAATCCAGATCTACCTAAGGATCGGCGGGACTATCTCGTCCGCGATTTCACGGCAGCCGCTTACACCCAGATGCATCTCGTTCACTTGAGTCCAGGTAAGTTCACGATCACATCGAGCCACCAAGATCTTCCAATTACGATTACAAATGGTTTTCTTAGCGATATCAAAGTAAATCTTTATGTCATTCCAACGAACCTGAAGGTTGAAGTTGGAACTCTTCCGCAGGTTTCCATTCCCGCGCAGTCGAAGACACAAGTAATGGTCCCCGTCACCGTACTCACATCAGGCACATCTGGACTTAATGTTGAACTCACCTCAAGCAATGGTGACTTACTAGGTGATTCAATTATTTACCCTCTTCAACTCTCTGTCATAAGCCCCATCGCAACATGGGTTACAACGGGTGCAGCGGTACTGCTCTTTGTTGCCGCTAGCATCCAGAGTATTCGTCGTATCAGGCGGAGGCAGCGATGAGCGAAAATTCGATCGCTCGTTCCTCCGCAATTATGGCCGTAGGGACTCTCGCCTCTCGCATAACTGGACTAATCCGCGGGCTCTTGTTGGTTGCGGTGCTTGGAACTTCACTCCTTGGCGATACATACAACGTCGCCAACACCATGCCGAATATCTTGTACAACTTGATTATCGGCGGGGCACTTACAGCGGTCTTCGTCCCACAGATTGTGCGTGCACTGCGAGAACCTGATGGTGGCTCGGCCTTTGTTTCTCGACTTGTTACGGCAACATCCGTCTTGCTCGCACTCTTAGTTCTAGTCTCTGTGATCGCAGCACCGCTATTGGTTCGACTCTTCGCCAGTAGTTACGTGGGCCGCCCAGAATTCAATCTGACCGTTCTCTTTATGCGCTACTGCCTGCCACAAATCTTCTTTATGGGTCTCTTTGCGCTGCTGGGGCAAGTCGCGAATGCAAAGGGAAAATTTGGGCCGATGATGTGGGCTCCTGTCTTTAATAATCTCGTTGCCATTGGAGTCTTCGGATACTTTCTGCACATCTCAAAGGGTTGGAAGGTCTCCACGATCTCGCACGGCCAAGCGACTTGGTTGGCTGTCGGAACAACCATCGGTTTTATAGTGCAACTGTTCTGCCTGCTGCCAGTATTACGCGAGACAAAGATCAAGATCCGGCCACGCTTTGATTGGCGCGATCCCGAATTGAAGAAGTCACTTCACCTGGCAACGTGGACGCTGGCCTTCGCCGCCTTCTCGCAATTGAGTTATCTAGTTACCGTCAACCTCTCGACGAGTGCAGCAGTACGAGCGCTTAAAGATGGTGTGACTACCGGTGTTGGCTACACCCCATACGGAAATGCATTTCTCATTCTCTTGCTTCCACACTCCGTAGTAACGATCTCAATAGTGACCGCGATCCTGCCTCTTCTTTCTGGCCACGCTATTGATAAGAAATTTAAGGAGATTCACGAAGAACTGCTTAGAGCAATCCGTTTGGTTGGAATAATTACCGTTCCCAGCGCAATCGCATTCTTACTCTTCGGCCCCATGATTACGCGCACACTCTTCTTTGGAATCTCCAACGCAGATGCTCGATATCTTGGGCTAGTTCTCTCGGCTTTCGCAGTTGGACTACTTCCATTGAGCGTCAATCTCGTGGCGCTACGTGGATTGAACGCCTTCGAAAATGTGAAATTGCAGGTTCTAAGTAATGCCATCATGAATATCTTTGCCAGCCTTGTAGCTTTTGCCTTCGCGCTGGCTCTGCCTGCGAAGTGGGTTACCGTTGGGTTGGCGGGGGCGGCGGCCCTCAGTTATTACGTTGGAGCGTGGACTTCCATCCGGCTACTTCGTCGCTACAAGATTGATATCCAGATCAGCGAGATTATCGGCTTATATGCCCGCCTTGCGCTCCTCTATGGGGCGGTGGCGCTCCCGCTCTTTCTTATTAGGAACCAGATTCCGGGTGGGAATACCGTGCGATTATTGGTTGTTCTTTCGGTGAGCGGTTTGGGCTATCTGGCGCTGGCAAGAGCGTTTAAGATCGCCGAGGTGGGAGATGCATTCGCTCTCTTCTTGCGTCGTAAATAAAGAGGTTACATAGAGAGATGGTGTCCAAGTGAGTGATGTGATCCACGAGCTGGTAATAGTTGGCTCGGGTCCTGCTGGCTACACAGCGGGGATTTATGCGGCGCGCGCCCAACTCGCCCCCGTTCTCTATGAAGGATCAGTGACGGCTGGTGGAGCTTTGATGAACACCACCGAGGTGGAAAATTTTCCGGGATTCCCCGATGCAATCATTGGGCCAGATTTAATGGATAAGTTGAAGGCGCAAGCGGAAAAGTTTGGCTCAATCCTCGTCCGCGATGACATCGTTGAAATGAAACTTCAAGGCGACGTGAAGACGTTAGTGATGGGAGCGGTAACACTCTGCAGGCCAAAGCGGTCATCCTTGCGACTGGCTCTGCTTACAAAGAGATTGGTTTGGAAAATGAGAAGCGCCTTTCTGGGCGTGGTGTTTCTTGGTGTGCTACCTGCGATGGTTTCTTCTTCCGCAACCAAGAGATTGCTGTTGTGGGCGGTGGCGATTCTGCGATGGAGGAAGCGACCTTCTTAACTCGCTTCGCTTCAAAGGTGGTTGTAATACATCGACGTGACTCTCTTCGTGCTTCCAAGATCATGGTGGAGCGCGCGCAGGCCAACCCAAAAATTGAATTCTTATGGAATACCGAAGTTATTGATGTTCTGGGTGCCGAGAACGTCACGGGCCTCAAGCTGCGAAATACGGTTGATGGTAGTGAATCCGAACGCGCCTTCACGGGACTCTTTGTAGCGATCGGACATTCCCCTCGTTCTGAGCTGCTTGTTGGACAAGTAGAGCTGGACGATGAGGGCTACGTAAAGGTCCAGGGTCGTTCCACGCATACAAATCTCAGTGGGGTCTTTGCGTGTGGGGATTTAGTTGATCACACATATCGCCAAGCCATCACGGCTGCTGGTTCCGGGTGTCAGGCAGCGTTAGACGCTGAAAGATTCCTTGCTGGACACTAGAATCCGTACTCTGCATTTTAAGAAAATAGCGAACTTCAAAAAATAATCTAGGGAGAGATATGAGCAGTACACCACCAGTAACAGCCGCGACATTCCAAGATGTCGTCCTCAACAGCACCACACCAGTACTAGTAGATTTTTGGGCAGAGTGGTGTGGCCCTTGCCGCGCTGTGGGTCCGATCTTGGAAGAGATTGCCACGGAGCACGCTGACAAGATCAAGATTGTAAAGCTGAACACCGATGAAGAGGCCTCGATCGCAATGAAGTACGGCATCACCTCAATTCCAACTCTCAATGTCTATGTTGGTGGTCAGGTAGTGAAGAGCATCGTTGGCGCAAAGCCGAAGCCTGCTCTCCTCAAAGATCTCGAAGCTTATATTTAATAGCTGATTAAGCCGCCAGTAGAATCAATTTCATGACACCCGATCTCACCCTTGGTGGGTCGGGTGATCTTGTCTTACAGGTCACCAACTACCTAACCCGCCTCAATCTCTTAAAGGGTGAAAGTTCGATCTTTGATGCTCAAGTGCAATCTGCTGTTAAAGAGTTTCAACAGTCACGGGGTCTCACAGTTTCTGGGGTGGTTGATGACACCACTCTGCGGGCACTGGATGAGGCGCGTTGGAAGTTGGGTGATCGAGTACTGACTTTCACACAACCCTTAATGCGTGGGGATGATGTCGCAGCGCTGCAATCACAACTCAGCGAAATGGGATTCAATTGCGGCAGAGTAGATGGAATTTTCGGTAAGGACTCTGAAAGCGCAGTAATGGAGTTTCAGAAGTCTGTTGGAATTAAAGTGGATGGACGCTGTGGTCCTGCGACAATCATGTCAATGCTCCGTCTTAAAAAGATCGTCTCGGGCGGCGCTCCCATCCAATTACGCGATGCTGCCATACGCGCAGAGCGCGGACCTGCGCTGGCTGGCAAAGTTATTGTGATTGATCCTTCGGAATCTGCCGCGATATTTGATCTCAGTCAACGCCTGGAAGGGCGACTGGTTGCTCTTGGGGTGAATGTGTATTTAACGAGAGCCATCACCTCGATCCCAGATGAATCAGAGCGTATCGAGATCGCAAATGCTGCAAGTGCTGATCTGGTTATCTCGCTCCATCAAGATAGGTATTTGAACGAGAGGGCACAAGGGGTAGCAACGTATTACTACGGCAGCGACTCACATGGCGTCCACTCGATCGTAGGAGAGCGATTTGCCACCCTCGCGCAGAGAGAGATCTGTGCGCGAACAGACTTACTCAATTGTCGAACTCATGCCAAGACATGGGACTTATTGCGTCTTACCAAATCTCCGACCGTAAGGATTGAGTTAGGTTACGAGACCAACCCCGGAGATCATCGCAGGGTGAGTGATCCCGAGTTTCGTGAAACAGTTGTTGAGGCGCTCATGGTTGCTATCCAACGTCTCTATCTCAGCGCTGAAAATGATGCCAAGACCGGCACTCTGCGTATCTCTGATCTGCGCCGAGCTGGACTGCGCAGATAAAGGGGCACCGACCGACTCGCTAGGTGTGGCAGAATTGCCAAATGTCCAACGAGGTAACGCGTTTTCGCACGGGTGAAGATCTACAGCTGACGCAACGTTTTGCACATCGCGCCGAACTTATGCACGCCAGTGAAATTCGAGCCCTCTTCGCCGTGGCCTCCCGCCCTGAGATCGTCTCCCTTGCCGGTGGCATGCCCAATCTCTCTGCTCTTCCTATGGAGATGATGGCTGATGTCGTTGAAAAGCTTATAAAGGAGAATGGCGCTGAGGCGTTGCAGTATGGCAGTGGGCAGGGCCATCCAAAGTTGCGCGAGCAGATCTGCGATGTAATGGCTCTTGAGGGTATCCGTGCCCATCCCGATGACATCATCGTCACCACCGGTTCTCAACAGGCACTTGATCTCATTTCGCGCATTTTCATCAACCCTGGTGATGTGGTACTCGTAGAGGCTCCCTCTTACGTCGGGGCATTGGGTACGTTTAAGCAGTACGAGGCAAATGTGGTTCACGTTGAGATGGATGAAAATGGGATGATTCCCGAGGCTCTCCGTGCTGCGATCGCCGCGGTTCGTAAGACTGGGCAAGAGATCAAATTTCTTTATCTGATTCCCAATTACCAAAATCCTGCTGGAGTTCTTCTTCCGGCCGATCGCCGAACAGAGATCCTAGAGATCTGCGCTGCCGAGAAGATCTTTATTGTTGAAGATAATCCTTATGGCTTATTGGGCTTTGATAAGCCTTCACCCAATGCGATGCGCGCGCAAGACTCTGAAAACGTTATCTACCTTGGATCATTCTCGAAGACGATTGCTCCTGGCTTCCGTGTCGGGTGGGCCTTGGTTCCTCAATCACTCAAAGAGAAGCTTGTTATTGCAGCCGAGAGCTCGATCTTGTGCCCCTCTAATTTCACACAACTTTCGATTAGCGGTTATCTTGCCGATCAGCCTTGGCGCGATCAGATCGCATCATTCTGCAAACTTTACAAAGTGCGGCGCGATGCAATGTTGGAAAGTCTGGATCAATATTTCCCCGAGGGCGCTAGCTGGACTAAGCCGGGCGGCGGTTTTTATGTGTGGGTAACTCTCCCACCCGAAATCGATACAACTGCATTGATGCCGAAGGCGATTGCAGCCAAAGTTGCATATGTTCCTGGCACAGCTTTTTTTGCAGATGGCTTTGGAAGTTGGTCGATGCGCCTGGCATATTGTTATCCAACACCCGATCGCATTCGCGAGGGAGTGAAAGCTTTGGGTGGAGTTATCCGCACCGAGATGGAGAATCGCGCGCTTATTTAAGTAGTTCTGTAATTCGCTTTAGATCCTCTTCATCAGCAAACTCGATGGTGATTTTTCCGCGTGACTTTCCGAGTTCAATACTCACGCGGGTATCGAATTTATTTCCGAGCTGATCACTCAACTCCTTTAAATCTGGGCTCTGTAGCGTCTGGCCATGGCGCTTATCTCCCTTTGACTTTCCTTGATCTGTCGCGACTATCTCTTCAACTGCTCGAACACTCAAACCCTCTGAAACAATGCGGTTTGCCAATTTTTCGATTGTGTAAGCATCTGTCAATGACAAGAGCGCACGTGCATGGCCTGCGGAGAGTACTCCGGCGGCTACTTTACGTTGTACTGATGCGGGTAGGTTTAGTAAGCGTAAGGTGTTTGTAATTGTTGGTCGGGACTTTCCAACTTTGATTGCAAGCTCGTCGTGTGTGTATCCAAAATCATTAAGTAAGTTTTGATATGCAGCTCCCTCTTCCAAAGGATTGAGTTGACTGCGATGAATATTTTCCAAGAGCGCTTCGCGCAACATCTCGTTATCTGTGGATGCACGCAGGATCACAGGTATGGTTTTCAAACCTGCTAACTTGGAAGCGCGCAGCCGTCGCTCACCCATAATTAATTCATAGCGACCGTCACCGATCTCGCGAACGACTGGAGGTTGCATAACACCAACCTCTTTGATCGAGGCCGCTAATTCCTGTAAGGCATCCTCATCAAAGTAGGTACGGGGTTGTTTGCTATTAGGAAGCACCGCGTTGATATCTACCTCTAACGCTGTTCCCGCGATCACTCCAGAGTTATTTGTTACTTCACCAATTTTTGTAGTTGGAATGAGAGCATCAAGTCCGCGTCCCAAGCCCCCTTTGCGCGCTGCACTCATGCTGCCGACCCTCTCTCTGCAATCTCGCGAGCGACCCCCATGTAGGCGATAGCACCAGGAGAGGTTGCGTCATATGTCATCACTGTTTGATTAAAGGAGGGCGCTTCAGATACCCGCACCGCGCGAGGGATCGGGATATCAATAAGTTCGTTGGGGAAGTGACGGCGCACATCATCAGCTACATCGTTCGCTAAGCGAGTACGAGAATCGAACATTGTTAAGAGAATGGTGCTTACTCTTACCAAGGGATTAAGGGCCTTCTGAATCTTGCTCAACGTCTCCATTAATAGGGAGATTCCCTCAAGAGAGTAGTACTCACATTGAATTGGAACCAAAACCTCTTCTGCGGCGGTGAGTGCGTTAATGGTTAGGAGGCCGAGGCTGGGAGGGCAATCGATAATTACATAGTCCAGGCGATCTCCGCGCTCTGCCCTCTCTTGTAAATATCTGAGCAGGGCTCCTTTCAAGATGCTTTCGCGGGCTACATAAGTAACCAGCGCGATTTCAGCTCCTGCTAACTCTCGATTGGCTGGAGCGCACTCTAGATGGGGAAATCCTGCAACCTTTTGAATCGTTCTTGCGAGCGGAACTTCATCTACAAGAACTTCATACATTCCTGGGTTGGCGTTGCGATCTACACCGAGGGCGGTGCAGGCATTTCCTTGGGGATCTAAATCAATAACTAGCACTTTAAGTCCACCCATAGCCAAGGCTGCCGCAACATTTACGGCTGAGGTGGTCTTTCCAACCCCACCCTTCTGGTTCGCAACAGTGAAGATCCGCGTTTTAAGAGGGGTGGGCATCGGCTCTTTGAGCCGGCGTATGCCGATGACTTTCCGTCCGCTTTCGACCGGTGTTTCACGTGAATCACTCATACCCGTAGTTAAGCAGTCTTTCTAACCTCAATGACACGGGCTATCTCAAAACCGGGGAGCTCAATCGCTCTAAGTTGGGTCTCGGAGTGCTTCTTGGGTTCAGTGCTGTCGATCTCCTCTTGCGCGCTCTCCCCCTTCATCGCCAGTAGAGCACCTTTTGCTTTTACGAGATGCCAGGAGATATTGAGGAGCTTAGGAAGGGGTGCAACAGCGCGGGCCGTAACCACGTCAAAGCTCTTCTTTATGCTCTCGGATTTGCCCCGAATTACCGTTATGGGAAGCTCCAACTCAGCAATCACCTCGTTGAGGAAATCAACGCGTCGTTGCAGAGGCTCAATTAGGGTGATTTCCAAGTCGGGACGCGCCAAGGCGATCACAATTCCAGGAAGACCAGCGCCAGATCCGATATCGACAACCTTCACTCCTTCTGGAATGAGCGTTGTGACCGGCAAACAGTTTGCAATGTGGCGCTCCCAGATCCGATCCCCTTCTCGGGGGCCAATCAGGCCGCGCTCAATACCCCAACTCCGCAAAATATCGGCATAACGCTCTATCTTCGCCGGGCTCTCTTTGAAGTAGCCCTCGAGGAGTGTTTCACGTGAAACGGTCAAGCTGGGAGAACCACCACGCAACGGTTGGGCTCTTCACCCTCTGATTCGCTCGTTAAACCAATCTCCTGGATGGTGTCGTGGATGACTTTACGTTCAAAGGCATTCATCGGCTTCAACTTCACCTGTTCTCCGGAGGCCTTAACCTCTTCAGCGATCTTATGAGCAAGCTCAGTGAGTTCAACCTTCTTATTGCTGCGGAAATTATCAATATCTAGCATGAGGCGGGAGCGCTCACCGAGCGATGTCTGGACGGCTAACCGGGTCAACTCTTGTAGGGCATCTAGGACCTCGCCGCTATCGCCTACGAGATGGGAGAGCGCACCCCCAGCGATCGCGAGGGATGCGCGCTCGTTCTCGACGTCAATATCGATATCGCCATCAAGGTCAGCGATATCCAGGAGCCCTTCGAGGTAATCCGCGGCTACATCACCCTCCTCCTCGAGGCGGGCAATCATGGATTTCTTGGGAGCCTCTTTGGCTACTTCGGTCTCTAACTCAGTCATTCTCATGCCTTTCTGTCGGATTTAAACCTATTTGTTATGTTTTGGGCGTTATGCGGTTATTTACGGGGCTTCCGCTTCTTGGGTTGCTGGCGTTGTCGATTCTTAGTCGCCTCTGCCTCGCGCTCCGCCTCGGTCATACCCTCTGGGGTGGTGGTTGTCGCCGTCAGACCACGCTTGCGCTGTAACTCTTCATAGGCCGGAGATCCTGGCGTTGGATTGCGCTTAATGACATAGAACTGTTGGCCGAAGGTCCAGAGGTTGGTCGTAGACCAGTAGATCAAGACGCCGATTGGGAAGTTAACTCCAGATACCGCGAAGATCAACGGGAAGATGTAAAGCATGATTTTCTGCTGCTGCGCCATCATGTTGTTTGAGGAATCCATCTTTGGCATTCCTTTAACCATCAACTGACGCTGAGTGGAGAAAGTCGTTGCTGACATAAAAAGGATCAAGCAGGCGGTGACGACTTTGGTGCTCGTCAAGTGAGAACTCAAAAAGCTATCTGAAATCGGAGCGCCTAGAAACTTTGCGGCATGAGCGGTAGCTAGCAATCCATTTGGTCCGGTTGTTAAAACATTAGGTACGTACGATTTATCGTGCGCAATTCCACTCAATACGCGGAAGAGTGCAAAGAAAATTGGAGCTTGGGCAAGAAGTGGAACACAGGATGCTAGAGGATTGGTCTTATGCTCCTTATAGAGCTTCATCATCTCTTCAGATTGCTTCTGTCGATCGTCCTTGTAGCGCTTCTGAATCTCTTTCATGTGAGGCTGCAGTGCAGTCATGGCGCGCTGCGATTTGATCTGCCTTACAAATAGCGGGATCAGGATGACGCGAATAAGTACAACCAGTAGAACGATCGAGAAAGTCCACTTCAATGACTCGTGTGAGTTCTTTCCTAAGAGCCATCCCAGCATGGTGTGGAAGGTGACCATGACCCATGTAACTGCGTAGTAGAGAGGGTGGAGTATCGCGTTCATTAGTTAGCTCCCTTTAAGTGTTTGTATTCAATTCGCTTACCGCCAACGTAATCAACGCCTCCGTGGGACCACGGATTACATCGCAAAATCCGCCAGGCACCTAAGAAGAGACCTTTGGCTCCATATTCATTAATTGCGTCAATTGTGTATTGTGAACAAGAAGGAAAGTATTTACAACGTGGCTCCATATGTGAAGAGATGAAGATCTGCCAAAATCTAATCGGAGCGATCAATATCTTCTTCATTGATTAGCGCCGGTTCTTTTAACTACTTTATTTAAAAGCGTCTCTAGGTGGTCGCGATAATCATCAGCGCTCTGTCTGACACGAATCACTATCTGGCTATGCGCCGGAACCTCATCAAGGTGTTCGGCCATTGCGTGGCGGAGGTGGCGAGCGATGCGGTGGCGAACGACTGAACCGCCGACGCTCTTATTGATAATGAGCCCAACTTGAGGGCTTGCCGGCAATTGCTCATGCGTCAAAAAGTAGAGGACTAAGAGATCAGAGGTTGCTCGATGCCCAGCTTTTGTCGTTCTAGAAAAATCCTGGCCTCGCCGCATTCGGTTGGACGCTGGAAGCACGATTTATGCTGAGATGCGAGTGCGACCCTTTGCGCGGCGTGACGAGAGAACTGCTCGTCCACCACGTGTGGCCATGCGAGCACGGAAGCCGTGCTTCTTCGCGCGACGACGGTTGTTAGGTTGGTAGGTGCGCTTGCTCATAAGTTCCTCGATTTCTCCTAGCGGTTCTTGGGTCCGACTAGGGCCACAGCGGAAGGGCAAGGTTAGCCGAATTATTGTGGATAGACCACTTGCGCTTTTCTCCACAGCCCCCTAGGTTCGCGCTCTATCCACAGGTTTAGCGCTCTCTTACCCTCAAGGTGGGGTTTAGACCACAGGCTGTGGATAACTTTGGGGATAACTCCAGGTAGTGCTAGCAACTTTATTAACGATCGGTATGGGCGGGTATGGCTTTACTTGAAGAGGTTGATCTCAACACCCTATGGGCGTTGGTTATCGAGGCGATGGCCTCTGAATCCCCGCAGCACCGCGCCTTCCTGGCTCTGACAAAACCCCTAGGGTTGCTGCAGGGAGAAGCTGGTGCCACCCTCCTTCTCAACACCCCGAACCAATTTGCGAAAGACTTTTTAGAGATCCGCGTTAAATCCGCGTTAAATGAGATTTTAACAAATCAATTAGGTCAAAAAATTAATATCGCAGTGACTGTTGATGAGAGCTTGGCTGTTGATCATCCATATGAAGAACCTTTAGATGAGAGCGTTCCCGATCTTCAACCAAAGAGTGGAACTGGTCGTGATTTAGGGAGTAAAGGCCCAACCGAGCAATCCCAGTTAAATCCACGCTATGTTTTTGAAACATTTGTTATCGGGGCATCTAATCGCTTTGCCCATGCTGCTGCGGTCGCTGTCGCAGAGGCGCCCGCTAAGGCTTATAACCCGCTATTTATTTACGGTGAGTCTGGGTTGGGTAAAACCCATCTCCTGCACGCTATTGGGGCGTATGCCAAAGAGTTATATGGTTCGGTCCGGGTTCGTTATGTATCTTCGGAAGAATTCACCAATGATTTTATTAACTCTATTCGTGACGATAAGGCCTCTGTATTTCAGCGCCGCTATCGCGATTTAGATGTTCTATTGGTCGATGACATCCAATTCTTAGAGAATAAAGAGCGGACCCAAGAAGAGTTCTTCCATACCTTCAACACTTTGTACAACGCAAATAAGCAGATCGTGATTTCGAGCGACCGGCCACCAAAACAGTTGACCACTTTGGAAGATCGCCTACGCTCTCGTTTTGAATGGGGTCTGATTACCGATATTCAACCCCCAGAACTTGAGACTCGTATCGCCATCCTCCGCAAGAAGGCGGCTCAGGACAAGTTAAATGCCCCTGATGACGTCCTTGAGTACATTGCCTCCAAGATCTCCTCAAATATCCGGGAGTTGGAAGGAGCGCTGATTCGGGTTACCGCCTTCGCCTCCCTAAACCGACAGCCTGTGGATATGGGGTTAGCTGAGATCGTCTTGAAAGATCTCATTCCTGACCAGGCGGGTCCGGAGATCACCTCCTCGACGATCATGGCCCAAACTGCCTCATATTTCAGCCTTACCTTGGAAGATCTCTGTGGGACAAGCCGTAGTCGAGTCCTGGTTAACGCTCGCCAGATAGCGATGTACCTCTGCCGCGAGCTAACAGATCTCTCCCTACCCAAGATCGGCCAGACCTTTGGGGGGCGCGACCACACGACAGTTATGCATGCGGACCGTAAAATCCGCCAACTTATGGCCGAACGCCGCTCCATCTATAACCAGGTCACCGAGTTGACCAACCGAATCAAGCTGCAATCTAAAAATTAAATGAACGACTAAGCCCAGATGAGGGCAAGATGTGGATAACTGTGGATATTAAGGAGGTTCGTGTGAGAAAAAGGGGGATAACTCAAGTTAATTCGGCGGATTTTGCTTACAACGGGGCTTTTTCCTCCACTTGTCCACACCCTTACCCACAACTGTAGAGAAGATTTTTAAGCGGGTGACCTGCGCTTTTAACCTTCTCCACAGGAAAAGGCGCTAGTTATTACGGATAACTTTAAATAAGAATAAAAAGAGGGATAGAGAAGAACTGATCGATATTTAGGTGTCGGGGTGGAACCCTAGACTCCTTCAGGAGAAAGAGGCGGATTATGAAGTTTTTAGTAGAGCCCACCGAATTGGTGGATGCTGTTAATTGGGTGGCCCGCAGCCTCTCAACCCGCCCAATCAAACCTGAGCTTCTAGGGATCATGATCGATGTTGATACCTCCATCACTCTCACAGGATCAGATCTCGAAACTTCTACCAAAGCGATTTTAAAGGCCGAGATAACCGCAAAGGGCAAGGTTCTGGTTCCTGGGCGCCTTCTTGCGGAGATAGCGCGCTCCCTTCCAAATAAACCCATCACATTTACTTTGGATGGCAGCAGAGTTCTTGTAACAGCAGGTACAGCAAAATTCACACTCCCAACTCTCTCTGTTAACGAGTACCCACAACTCCCTGAGCTTCCAGAGACTGCAGGCGTAATCCCTAGCGATGTCTTTGCACACGCTGTCAATCAAGTTGCAATCGCTGCCGGAAAAGATGATTCACTTCCCACTCTCACAGGTGTCCACATCGAGATTAATCAAAACAAGATCACCCTCGCCGCTACCGACCGATACCGTTTAGCGGTCCGCGAATTAAATTGGCAGGCCAAAAACTCGGATATCGAGGTAAATACTCTAGTTCGAGCACGCACATTGGCCGACGCCGCAAAATCATTAACCGCGCACTCGCAAGTCACCTTAGCTCTCTCCCCGACTGGCTCAAACGAGCGCCTCATTGGATTTCTCTCTGAGTTAAAAACGATGACATCGCGAACACTCGATGGAACCTTCCCACCATTTAAACACCTACTACCTAGTGATTCTGTCGCAGAGGCCACCATTGAGGTTGCTCCCTTTCTTGATTCTGTACGCCGTGTCGCACTTGTTACTGACAAGACCGTCCCACTACGACTCATTTTTGCTAATAGCGCCCTCCAGTTAGAGGCAGGTACTGGCGAAGAAGCGCAAGCAACAGAAGAACTTGAGATCATCTACACCGGTGAACCAATCAATATCGCTTTCAACCCACAATATTTAACTGATGGCCTGCAAGCAATCGGCACTCCATATGTGCAAATTAACTTCACAGGAGCGAGTAAGCCGGCGGTACTTACAGGAAAGCATGAAGTATCGGGTACGCGAGACATTAGCTACCAATACTTATTAATGCCGATGCGCTACAGCGCTTAATACGCGTGCACCTCTCTCACCTCTCTCTAAAAAATTTCCGCTCTTACGGAGAGTTGGAGCTTCCACTTACCCCTGGAATAACCATATTTTTAGGGCGCAACGGAGAAGGTAAAACAAATATCGTGGAGTCTCTCCTGTACCTTGCCTTCCTTAATTCACACCGTACAGCGGTGGATCTTCCACTCATTAAACTCGGAGAATCGGCGGCCTATGTACGAGCTAGAGTGCAAGACCCCGAGCGTGAAGTCCTGATTGAATTAGAAATAAATGCTGAAAAAGCAAATAGGGCGCGTATTAATCAAAATCCGGTACGTAGCCAGAAAGAGTTATTTGGTCTTATCCAATGCATCTATTTTTCGCCTGAGGATATGGATCTTGTTAGAGGAGATCCAGCCGAGCGACGCAGGTTCATAGACCAAATTATTACCTTGCGTTCTCCCCGATTAGCCGGAGTAATTTCCGATTATGAGAGAGCGGTCCGCCAGAGAAACACCCTATTAAAAACTCGTGCGAATAACGCCGCGCTCGAACCATGGGATCAACAAGTGGCTAATTTTGGAGGCGAGATTATCGCAGCCCGAACTGCACTACTTGCAGAGTACGAGCCATTCTTTACAAAGATCTACGCCGGAATATCAGCCGAGAAGCCAGCCCACATAAAGTACAAGAGTTCTGTAGAGAATCCTTCGACAAGCCCCAATGAAAATCAAAGAACAATTATGCAAAGGATGAGTGAGATCCGCGGGCAAGAATTAGATCGCGGACTAACTCTTATTGGCCCACATAGGGATGATCTTCTACTGCAACTCGGAGAACATCTAGTCAAAGGTTACGCATCACACGGTGAATCGTGGTCGATAGCTCTCTCTTTAAAATTAGCCGCTTATGATTTATTAGTAAGCGAAGGAGAGCAACCAATTTTAATATTGGACGATGTTTTCTCAGAATTGGATGAAGAGCGTCGTAAGCAACTTATCGACCTAGCGAATTCAGCAGAACAGACATTTATCACGGTGGCGGTAGAAGGGGACCTCCCTAAAAATCTAACTGGGAGCACTTACTATGTTAAAAATGGAAGCGTTAAATTACGAGTATGAAAGTAGATCTCGCCAGAGAGTTATATAACAGTTGGCGCGAGAACTCTCGTAAAAGCCACAAACTCAACAGCAACCAACCCTCACGAGAGAAAATCGATGACCCTCAATCAATCAACTCCGTGATCTCAGAATTAGTGACTACCCGACAATGGCAGCAAGGGATTGCTGAAGGCTCACTCTTTACTGAATGGGTCGAGGTCGTAGGAAGAGACATTGGGTCACACTCCACACCCATCTCTTTGGTTGACGGTCTTCTCACCGTTCAAGCCAGCTCCTCCGCTTGGGCCACACAACTAACTCTGATGAACTCCCAACTCCTGACCACTATTCGTAGTTCTGCCCCAGGTGCTCTTGTTGAAGATGTGCATGTTCTTCCGCCCGGCGCCCCGAGTTGGAAAAAAGGGATAAGGACGATCCGAAACTCCCGAGGTCCTAGGGATACCTACGGGTAATCTCTAAAAGCCCGTCAGAACTTGTCCTACGCCTTTTTATGGCTGGTTCTATCCTCCTTTTACGACTAGGATTCGAGGTCGTACCAGCCATATTCGGCCAAGAATTGGTTTTGCGAGATTTACAAAATTAGAGTTCCAAAAATGAACGGGGGTGGGTCATGGCGGAAGATTCCTACAACGCCAGCGCCATCACCGTCCTGGAGGGGCTCGACGCGGTTCGCAAGCGCCCAGGCATGTATATCGGCTCCACCGGGGAGCGCGGCCTACACCATCTCGTTTATGAGGTTGTTGATAACTCCGTGGATGAGGCGCTGGCAGGATACTGCGACACGATAAATGTGACCCTTATGCCTGATGGAGCGGTTCAAGTCGTAGATAACGGCCGTGGCATCCCGGTTGACCTACATCCGATCGAAAAGCGCCCCGCTCTAGAAATTGTCCTTACCGTGCTTCACGCAGGCGGAAAATTTGGAGATAGCGGTTACTCGGTCTCCGGCGGCCTCCACGGGGTTGGAATCTCAGTCGTTAATGCGCTCTCCACCGACCTCTCAGCTGAGGTGCGACGTGATGGATTCCATTGGTTCCAAGAGTACAAACTCGGCGTTCCCCAGGCGCCGGTCCGTAAGGGTGAGGCAACAACCACTAGCGGAACCACAATTACCTTCTGGCCTTCTAGTGAGATCTTTGAAACCACCGACTTCTCCTTTGAAACACTCTCTGCGCGATTCCGTGAAATGGCCTTCTTAAATAAAGGCCTAACTCTAACCCTGACCGATGAACGGCCAGGCAGAGTTGATGAGAATGGAAACGTTCTAAGCGCTACTTATCACTATGAAGGCGGCATCATTGATTTCGTTCGCCACCTCAATCTGACCAAAGGCGAACAACACAAAACCATCATCGCCTTCGAAGCAGAAGATAAAACGCAGAAGATGACGCTCGAAGTTGCAATGCAGTGGAATAACGGATTTTCAGAGAGCGTGTATACCTTCGCTAACACAATCAATACACAAGAGGGTGGAACTCACGAAGAGGGATTCAGAACTGCCCTCACATCGATAGTAAATAAGTTCGGCGAGGAGTGGGGCTTTATCCGCAAGAAGGAAGATCGCCTGACAGGCGATGATGTTCGTGAAGGACTAACTGCGATTGTCTCCATCAAAATTGGCGAGCCACAGTTTGAAGGGCAAACAAAGACAAAACTTGGAAACACTGAGGCTAAGTCCTTCACCCAAAAAGCGATGAATGAATTTCTCACCGAGTGGTTTGAGAAGAATCCTGGTGAAGGAAAAGACATTGTCCGTAAGAGCATCGACGCAGCATCTGCTCGTGTAGCAGCCCGCAAAGCTCGCGATCTAAGTCGCTCACGCAAGGGTCTACTTGAAGGACGTGGAATGCCAGGCAAGTTGGCCGACTGCCAATGGACCGAACCAGAAAAATGTGAGCTTTACATTGTTGAGGGCGACTCCGCAGGAGGATCAACCAAAGGCGGTCGTGATTCGCGCTACCAGGCAGTCCTTCCAATTCGTGGAAAAATTCTCAATGTTGAGAAGGCCCGCATCGATCGCGTTCTACAAAACAACGAGGTACAGGCACTTATCACTGCTCTAGGCACTGGTATCCACGATGAATTTGATATCGCTAAGTTGCGCTATCACAAGATTATCTTGATGGCTGATGCCGACGTCGACGGACAACATATCCGCACACTTCTTCTGACCTTGTTATTTAGATTCATGCGCCCACTTATTGAAAACGGTTTTGTATACCTCGCTCAACCACCGCTATATAAATTGAAGTGGGGCGGTAAAGACCCCGTGCAATATGCATTTAGTGATCGTGAACGCGATGGCTTCATCAAGATTGGGCTAGATGCCGGTAAGCGTCTACCAAAAGAAGATGGAATTCAACGCTTTAAAGGCTTAGGCGAGATGCCCGCGAAGGAGTTGTGGGACACCACAATGGATCCAACTCACCGCATCTTGACGCAGATAACACTCGATGATGCGGCAGCTGCCGATGATCTCTTCTCTGTACTTATGGGTGAAGATGTTGATCTACGTCGCTCATTTATTCAACGTAATGCCAAAGACGTCAGATTCTTAGATATCTGATGGACGATAGATTTCAAGAGGGCATGGAGGGCTCGAAGGTTGAGTCTGTCGATCTTCAAGTAGAGATGGCTCGCAGCTATCTCGATTATGCCATGTCAGTAATTGTTGGGCGCGCCTTACCGGACGTTCGCGATGGTCTTAAGCCAGTTCATCGCCGGGTTCTCTACGCGATGTTTGATGCGGGATATCGTCCCGACAAGGGATATTACAAATCTTCTCGTATCGTCGGTGATGTCATGGGTAACTATCACCCACATGGCGACGGGGCTATCTACGATGCTGTTGTTCGCTTGGCACAATTCTGGTCACTGCGCTATCCATTAATTGACGGCAACGGCAACTTCGGTTCACCAGGTAATGATCCAGCTGCAGCGATGCGTTATACCGAAGCAAAGCTTGCTCCACTCGCAATGGAGATGATGCGGGATATCGATGAAGATACCGTCAATTTTATTCCAAACTACGACGGCCGCTCCCAAGAGCCAACCGTCCTGCCATCGCGCTTTCCAAATCTCTTAGTTAACGGCTCTGCCGGTATCGCTGTTGGAATGGCGACAAATATTCCACCACACAATCTCACTGAGATTATCCAGGCAACCGCCTGGGCCCTTGAAAACCCAGATGCATCTGCCGAAGAGACCCTTGCAAAGCTGATGACGATTGTTAAAGGTCCGGACTTTCCAACAAAGGCGCTGATCGTTGGTCGCCAAGGAATTGAAGATGCTTACAGAACAGGTCGCGGTTCCATCATTATGCGCGCCGTTGTTGAGATTGAAGAGATCAATAAGCGCACCTGTCTCGTTGTAACAGAACTTCCTTACCAAGTAAATCCAGATAACTTAGCGTTGAAGATCGCCGAACTCGTTAAAGATGGTCGCATCAAAGGTATTGCCGATGTCCGCGATGAAGGAAATGAACGTCTCGGACAACGTTTAGTTATCGTCTTGCGGAACGACGCCACCCCAAAGGTTGTTCTCAATAATCTTTATAAGCACACCCAACTGCAGGATTCCTTTGGTGCCAATATGTTGGCCCTGGTTGACGGTGTTCCGCGCACTCTGCGCCTTGATGAGTTCATCCGTTACTACATTGAGCACCAAGTCGAAGTAATTGTTCGTCGTACTCGCTTCCGCCTCGCCGAGCGCGAGCGTCGTGCGCATATCTTGCAAGGTTATCTCAAAGCACTCGATGCACTCGATGCAGTTATCGCACTTATTCGCGCATCAAAGACTCCGGAAGAAGCTCGCGCCGGTTTGATGAAACTGCTTGATGTTGACGAGATTCAAGCGAATGCAATTTTGGATATGCAGCTACGTCGTATCGCAGCTCTTGAACGTCAGAAGATCAACGACGAGTACGAAGCCCTCATGGCAGATATCGTCCTTCTCAATGAGATCTTGGCGAGCGAGTCGAAGCAGCGCGAGATCATCAAATCTGAACTTCTTGAGCTCGGTGAAAAGTATGCGGATGAACGACGCACACAAATTGTTTTAGCTGAATCAGATCTTTCAATTGAAGATTTAATTCCAGATCAAGAGGTTGTAGTCACTATTACGCGTACCGGTTACTCCAAGCGAACTCGTGCTGATCTCTATCGGGCGCAGCGTCGTGGAGGCAAGGGAGTAAAAGGAGCAGCTTTGAAGCAGGATGATCTTGTAGATCATTTCTTCACGGCATCAACTCATGACTGGTTGCTCTTCTTCACCAATAAAGGTCGGGTTTATCGCGCCAAGGTTCACGAACTTCCCGATGCAGGTCGCGATGCCCGAGGGCAGCACGTGGCAAATCTTCTAGCTTTTAAGCCGGATGAGGGAATTGCTCAAGTAATCTCCTTGCGCGACTACGACCCTACGCTCTACTTGGTCATTGCCACAAAGAGCGGAATGGTTAAGAAATCTCCCCTGACTGAATATGACTCCCCGCGTGCTGGTGGACTTATTGCGATCAACCTTAAAGAAGAAGATGAGGTGGTCTCGGCTGCCTTAATTAAAAACGATGACGAGATTTTGTTGGTAAGTAAGCATGGAATGTCACTCCGTTTTGCGGCGCGCGAAGATTCAATCCGCTCTATGGGCCGCTCCACTTCTGGCGTCATTGGGATGAAATTCCGTAAGGATGATCAACTTTTAACGATGGCGGCAATCTCGGGATCATCACCCGATCACTACGTTTTGACTGCCACCGATGGCGGATATGCCAAGCGCACCCCATTGAACGAGTACCGTGAACAAGCCCGCGGCGGCCTTGGGGTTAAGGCAGCAAAGATTGATGAGGATTCTCGTGGCACCTTGGTTGGGGCGATGATCGTGGCACCAAAGGACGAGATCCTTGCAATCACCTCCGGCGGAGTCGTCATACGTACCGCTGTGGAAGAGATCCGCGAGACAAGTCGCGACACTCTTGGTGTGCGCCTTGTAAACCTTGATGAAGGCACCTCGGTCGTCTCCATCACTCAGGTAAAGGATGTAGTTCAAGAGGAGATTTTGGGCTAAACCCTGAAGTCGGGTAGCCTCAGGCACTCGCAAGACACCCATAAGAATGGGCCTGTAGCTCAGCTTGGTTAGAGCGCTTCCCTGATAAGGAAGAGGTCGGAGGTTCAAGTCCTCCCAGGCCCACCAGATTTCCACCCCGAAGCCACTTCGGATAGGGTACGGATTCTGAAATAAATAAGGGGCCTTAGCTCAATTGGTAGAGCGCCTGCTTTGCAAGCAGGAGGTCAGGAGTTCGATCCTCCTAGGCTCCACTTTGTACCTTTATTCGTAATTACCTAATTCCAGAGCGAACTAATCCGGAAGGCACTTCAATGACAACAGCAACCCTTCATACAACAAAAGGTGACATTGTCATCGAGCTCTTTGATAATCACACACCGAAGACAGTGAAGAACTTTGTCGACCTTGCTAAGAAGGATTTCTACAACGGCACGATTTTCCACCGCGTCATTGCAGGATTCATGATCCAGGGTGGTTGCCCGCAAGGCACAGGAACCGGTGGACCTGGTTATAAGTTTGACGATGAGTTCCACGGTGAATTGAATTTTGATCGCCCTTACCTCTTGGCAATGGCGAATTCGGGTCCAAATACCAATGGATCTCAATTCTTTATTACAGCTGCGCCAACCACTTGGTTGAATCGTAAGCACTCCATTTTTGGCGAAGTTAAAGATGAGGCTTCACAGAAGGTTGTTGACGCTATCGAAACCACCAAGACAGGTTCTGGCGATCGCCCAGTTGAAGCTATCAAGATTAACTCTGTAACTATTACAGAATAAGCGCATGAAGTTAAAGAACTCCATAACAACAAATTTAATTGTTGTTATTTCCGGGTTCTTTATTATTGCTACATACGCACCCAAGGTTACTTGGGGCGGACTAACCCTGCAGGAAAATCTCTTTCTCATCCGCAAAGCAATTTTTCCAGACGGAAAGATCCACGGTGTATATGCTGGTGAGTGGTGGAGGGTTGTTACCGTGGTCTTAACCCACGCCAACTGGGTTCACCTAGGTTTTAATATGCTCGTTCTCTTTCAATTAGGAAACATTGTTGAACGTTTCTATGGAAAGGTGCGATACGGATTCATTCTCTTCGGCTGCGCCTGCGCCGCTTCGATGACCTGCCTACTCCTCACCGCCGCAAATATTCCATCCGTCGGCGCCTCTGGAATGATCTTTGGATTATTTGGAGTTATTTTGGCGACAGGCAAGGGGATGGGCGTTGACTACTCCCAAGTCGTGGTCAACGTAGTACTGAACCTAATTTTCACTTTCACAGCTTCCAACATTGCTTGGCAGGCCCACCTGGGTGGCCTCGTCAGCGGAATCCTGATCGGACTGATCCTGCGAGCCGCGCCGCGCCGCCGTGCCCCTCAAATCTGGGAATAAACCCCTCACCTACCTCGTTACCTGAGTAACTCATAACTTGAGCCACACTGACTCAATCTTTTGACAGTTGGCGACTCAAGGGCGAGAATTCAGTCAGGCCCCGACGTAAAACTGGGCAAGAAACCCCTATTGGGGCGTATCAGAGGGAGAACTACAGATGGCTAGAGCCGTAGGAATCGATTTAGGAACAACAAATAGCTGCGTAAGCGTGCTCGAGGGTGGCGAACCCACCGTCATCGCTAACGCCGAAGGCGCCCGTACCACCCCATCGATCGTCGCCTTTGCCAAGAATGGCGAGGTGCTGGTCGGAGAGGTTGCTAAGCGTCAGTCTGTGACAAATGTTGAGCGGACCATTCGGTCGGTAAAGCGCCACATGGGTACTTCGTGGACCCAGGACATTGATGGCAAGAAGTACACCCCACAGGAGATCTCGGCTCGTATCTTGATGAAGCTCAAGCGCGATGCAGAGGCTTACCTTGGTGACACCGTCAGCGACGCAGTGATCACCGTCCCAGCGTATTTCGATGATGCACAGCGCCAGGCAACCAAGGAGGCCGGAGAGATCGCGGGACTTAATGTCCTTCGTATTGTCAACGAGCCAACCGCCGCCGCCTTTGCATATGGATTTGATAAGGGCGATCACGAGCAGACAATTTTGGTATTCGACCTCGGTGGCGGAACCTTCGACGTCTCTCTCCTTGAAATGGGAGAAGGAGTTATCGAGGTTAAAGCAACCAATGGAGATAACCATCTCGGTGGAGATGATTGGGATCAAGCTCTCGTTGATTACCTCGTTGCCACATTTAAGAAGTCGAGTGGTATGGATCTAACGAAGGACAAGATGGCGATGCAGCGCGTACGCGAGGCTGCTGAAAAGGCGAAGATCGAACTCTCATCTTCGGCTCAAACTTCAATCAACCTTCCTTACATCACAGTTGATGCCGAGAAGAACCCACTCTTCTTGGATGAAACTATTACCCGGGCACAATTTGAGAACATGACTGCCGATCTCCTGGCTCGTTGCAAGGGACCATTCCAGACCGTTCTCAAGGATGCGGGTATCCCGATTTCAGATATCGACCATGTAGTACTCGTCGGTGGATCCACTCGTATGCCAGCAGTGGTAGATCTCGTTCGCGAGCTAACCGGTGGAAAGGAACCTAATAAGGGTGTGAACCCTGATGAGGTTGTTGCTGTTGGTGCTGCGCTACAAGCCGGTGTACTGAAGGGCGATGTTAAGGACATCCTTCTTCTTGACGTAACACCACTCTCACTCGGTATCGAAACCAAGGGTGGAGTCATGACTAAGTTGATCGAAAAGAATACGACGATTCCTACTAAGCGCTCTGAAATCTTCACCACAGCCGATGACAATCAACCTGCAGTCCAGATTCAGGTCTTTCAAGGGGAGCGTGAAATTGCCAGCGCCAACAAGCGCCTTGGAATGTTTGAGCTCACTGGGATTGCACCCGCACCGCGCGGTATTCCACAGATCGAAGTCACGTTTGATATCGATGCTAACGGAATTTTGCACGTTGCTGCCAAGGATCTTGGAACCGGCAAGGAGCAGAAGATCACAATCAGTGGCGGCTCATCTCTCTCTAAGGAAGAGATTGATCGCATGGTGAAGGATGCCGAAGCGCACGCAGAAGAAGATAAGCAGCGCCGTGATGAGGCTGAAACGCGCAATATTGGCGATAGCTTGGTCTACCAGACCGAAAAGTTCATCAAGGATAACGAGGAGAAGTTGTCCCAGGGAGAGACTGCTGCCAAGAAAGCTGAAGTTGAGAGCGCTCTTGCCGATCTCAAGAGCGCGATCGCTGGTTCTGATGTCAGCGCGATTAAGTCCGCAACCGAGAAGGTCTCTGCATTAAGCCAGGAGCTTGGAGCATCTCTCTACGCCGCAAATGCAGCGCAGTCAGCCGAAACTCCCAAGGCCGATGATGGCGTCGAAGATGCCGAGATCGTAGAAGAGCAGTAATGACTGAGGATCCAACTAATCCAGAGAGCGCAGAACAAGCGCTCTCTGATGCAGTCGCTGAAGCGATTGCAGAAGTTGATCCCGTCGCTGTGCTGACAAATGATCTGCAACGTTTACAGGCTGACTTCCAGAATTACCGCAAGCGCATTGATAGAGAACGTGTTGAATCAACTGAAGCTGTAACGGGTCTCGTTCTAGCGCAATTTCTCGGAGCCCTCGACGATATTGATCGTGCCAAATTACACGGTGAATTGAGCGGGGGGTTCAAGGCGGTGGCGGATCAATTAACCTCCACCACAACCAAATTAGGCTTAACGCGATTTGAAGAGGTTGGGGTCGACTTTGATCCAAATATCCATGAGGCGCTCATCCATGAAACCTCTAACGAGGTGACTGACACTCAGGTAACTAAAGTTATTCGCCCTGGTTATAAATTTAAGGAGCGGATCCTTCGACCTGCTCAAGTTATCGTTACTGATCCTGCGTAGAAAGTAGCAAGCGAAAATGGCCGCCAAGGACTTGTATGAGAAAGACCTCTACAAGATCCTTGGCGTTTCCAAAAACGATGATGCCGCTGCAATCAAGAAGGCTTATCGCAAGTTAGCTAAAGACCTGCACCCCGATAAGACCAAAGGCGATAAGAAATTAGAAGATCGCTTTAAAGAGGTATCAGAGGCATACGAAGTTCTCTCTGATGATAAGAAGCGCGCCGAGTATCAAGAGATGCGCGATGCATTTACAACTGGACGCGTGCCACGAGGTGGCGCACAACCTCAAGGCGGTGGATTCTCTGGCGGCGGTTTTGAAGATATCTTCGGTGGAGGATCACAGAGCGATATCTTTGCAACGTTATTTGGTGGCGCTAACCGTGCTCCGAGGCGTGGGCAAGATCTGCAGACCGAGACAACCATCTCTTTCCGTGATGCGATATTTGGCCGTGAAATTAATTTACGCGTGGGTGATCAGACCATCACAACTCGAGTCCCCGCGGGGATCAGAGATGGTGCGAAGATCAAGCTCAAAGGGCGCGGTAACCCAGGTCAGGGTGGACCCGGTGATCTCTTTATTATCATCCACGTAACAAAGCACCCAGTCTTTACTCGCGACGAAAATAACTTGCTAATGACTTTACCTGTGACCTTCACAGAGGCCGCGCTTGGCGCCGATATCGCGGTGCCCACCTTGTCTGGTGAAGATGTAACAGTTCGATTAGCGCCCGGAACCCAAAACGGAAAGGTGCTGCGGGTAAAGGGTCGCGGAGTAACTAAAGATTTTCAAAGCGGTGATCTCCTCATCACCGTTGAAGTGCATGTTCCACAACGCTTAGATAGTAAGGCCAAGAAGGCGCTTGAAGAGTTCTCTGAGCTTACTTCGAGTGAATCGCCACGCCAGAATCTTAAAGAGAGGGCAGGAGCATGACGCAGATGGACTCCCTCCCCGATGATGATCAGGCAGTTTATGTAATTTCTATTGCAGCCGAACTTTCTGGGATGCACCCTCAGACCTTGCGCCAATATGATCGAATGGGCCTCGTCTCCCCAGGACGGGCTTCCGGGCGCGGTCGTCGTTACTCACTTCGCGATATTGCATCACTTCGAAATATTCAACGGTTGGTTGGTGATGGCATCAACCTAGCAGGCATCAAAAGGATTATGGAACTCGAATCAGCGGTCGCTCATATGGCTTTGGAAGTTGCAAAACTTCGCACCGAGATGGATGCACTCCTGGAGGCGAATCCCACCAAAACAATCGTAAAACGTGCAAATCAGAGCGTCGTAATCTATCGAGAAGAGTAGATAGGCTTCTCTTATGAGCGCTCGAGACCTACTCAAATCTGAAATTCTCAACAAAGCAGTAGTTCACGGGAAAGTAATCCTTTCATCGGGTAAAGAGGCTGACTATTACGTTGACCTGCGTCGCATTAGCCTAGATAGCGCAGCAGCTCCACTCGTTGGCGCAGTGATGCTTGAGTTAACAAAGGATTGGAATTACGAGGCTGTGGGTGGCTTAACGCTGGGAGCTGATCCAGTGGCAACAGCGATGATGCATGTCGCCGCTCAACAAGGCCGAACACTCAATTCATTTGTTGTACGCAAGGCAGAGAAGGCGCATGGTTTGCAACGTCGTATCGAAGGTCCGGATGTGGCGGGCAAGCGAGTCTTGGCGGTGGAAGATACTTCAACGACAGGTGGGTCAGTTTTGACCGCCGTCGAAGCGCTCAAAGAGGCTGGAGCTATCGTTGTAGGAGTTGCCGTGATCGTTGAACGTGGTGCTGCACAAACAGTTAGCGATGCCGGCTTGGAATACCGCGCAGCATTTGCGTTAGCCGACCTAGGTTTGTAAAAATTAAGAGAGGTGCTTGCGACTGCGCCACTCTTTAAATATCTCCCAGCCGAGCGGGATGATCGTGACGCCCGCAATTACAAAGATGATATCGGTGAGATATTTGGAAATAGTGTTTGCGAAGGTATTACCAGCAGCGTAAGCGCCCCAGATCAGGACCTGTGTCCAGATAATCGCTCCAAAGATATTCCAAAATGCAAAGGTCTTAAAAGGAACGCGGATAATTCCAGAGAGCGGATTGATAAGACCGCGGATCACAGGTATGAAACGACCTAAGACAATCGCGCGACCACGCCCATACTTCGTAATGTACTTTTCGGCGGACTTAATCTTGCCCGGATCAAAGAATTTGGAATTTGGGCGGCTAAAAATCTTGATTCCGTAGCGCCAACCCAACCAGTGCCCAAATTGGGAGCCGATGATTGCTGAAAGTGGCGCGCCAACCGCCACCAGTCCAATATTGAGGTGGTGGCCATGCGTGCTACCGATGCCAGCAGCAAATAGCCCAGCCGTGATGAGCAAGGTATCCCCGGGTAGGCCAATGATCAGCGGAAGCCCAGTCTCCAGAGCGAGAACGGCGAAGATGATGACCAACGAATAGTTGGAGTTGAGGGCTGAGGTGACGCTTATGAAGCTCATAGAGCGCTAAGGATAGCGATTTCTTCACGGAAACCTGTCATACACCTTATATATATGTGTAACCTTTCAACCCTTAGACCAGTCGCGACCTGCGCCTATCGACTCAATGAGGAGTGCATCAAGTGTCTACACCCGTACAAGTCACAGGTACCAACCTAATTTACGTATTTATTGTTCTTGGAGTTTCCCTGCTCGCTCTCGCTATCGCCTACGGGCTACGTGCTCAGGTGTTGGCACAGTCTGATGGAACCGAGAAGATGAAGGAGATCGCCGCCGCGGTTCAGGAGGGTGCAGCTGCCTATCTCAATCGCCAATTCAGGACTCTCTCAGTCTTTGTTGCAATTGTCTTTGTTCTACTCTTCGCACTTCCTGGCCATACCGATATTCGCATTGGCCGCTCTATTTTCTTCCTATTGGGCGCGCTCTTTAGCGCGATTGTGGGATACAACGGGATGTGGCTGGCGGTACGCGCCAACGTTCGCGTGGCAGAGGCTGCCCGACAGAATTCAGCACAGAATGCCGTCAAAATCGCCTTTCGGACCGGTGGAGTCGTTGGAATGACGACTGTTGGTCTAGGCCTCCTTGGTGCATCTCTTGTTGTGATTATCTATCGTGAAAACGCTCCATCTGTTCTTGAAGGCTTCGGCTTCGGCGCAGCAATGCTCGCGATGTTTATGCGCGTAGGTGGCGGAATCTTCACAAAGGCTGCTGATGTTGGAGCTGATCTCGTAGGCAAGGTAGAACAGAATATTCCAGAGGATGACCCACGTAACGCTGCAACAATCGCAGATAACGTAGGTGATAACGTCGGTGACTGTGCCGGTATGGCTGCAGATCTCTTTGAGTCATATGCAGTGACCTTGGTTGCAGCGTTAATTCTCGGTAAAGCAGGATTTGGCGACGCAGGTTTGATCTATCCGCTGATTGTCCCAGCTATCGGAATCGTCACAGCAATCATTGGCGTATTTATTACGCGTCTGCGTAGTACTGATCGCTCGGCAATGCAGGCTATTAATCGCTCCTTCTTCTACTCAGCGATTATCTCCGCGGTACTAGTTGGTTTTGCAACATTTACATATCTACCCGGGTCCATGAAGTTGCTGACGGGTCTAGATCCCGCTCACATTCCTGGCAATGTAAATCCACGCATTCTGACATTTGGCGCTGTTCTTATCGGTATCGCGCTCGCTGCTGCTATCCAACTCCTAACAGGCTTCTTTACTGAGATTGGTCGTCGTCCAGTAAATGATGTTGCTGCATCTTCGGACACTGGTGCTGCAACCGTGCTGCTTGCCGGTATCGCAGTAGGTCTTGAATCAGCGGTGTATTCCGCACTCTTAATTGCAGCAGCCGTCTTTGGAGCATTTGTTCTAGGACACGGATCTATTGTTCTCAGCCTCTTTGCAATCGCGCTGGCTGGAACAGGATTACTGACAACTGTAGGCGTCATTGTTGCAATGGATACATTCGGTCCCATCTCAGATAATGCCCAAGGCATCGCCGAAATGTCCGGAGATGTTCACGGTGAAGGTGCACAAATTCTTACCCAGCTCGATGCGGTTGGAAATACCACCAAGGCAATCACCAAGGGCATCGCAATTGCTACAGCAGTACTCGCAGCGACTGCACTCTTTGGCGCCTTCACAAATGCAATTCTGAAGGCGGTAAGTGATGCCGGTAAGGTCGCGACTGATCTCAACCTACAATTCCAAGGCATTCTCGATATTGCTAATCCACGTAACTTAGTCGGATTGATTATCGGTGCTGCGGTTGTATTCCTATTCTCTGGACTTGCTATCAACGCTGTTTCTCGTGCCGCAGGTGCGGTTGTAGTTGAAGTTCGCGAGCAGTTCCGCCTCCACCCTGGAATCATGGATGGTAGCGAGAAGCCGGAGTATGGCCGAGTCGTTGATATCTGTACTCGTGACTCACTCCGCGAACTCGTCGCTCCCGGCCTCTTGGCTGTTATGGCTCCTATCGCCGTTGGTTTCGGATTAGGCGTCGGCGCCCTTGGCGCCTATCTAGCAGGTTCAATCGGAACTGGAACTTTGATGGCAGTCTTCCTCGCCAACTCGGGCGGCGCTTGGGACAACGCGAAGAAGATGGTTGAAGATGGACACCATGGCGGTAAGGGCTCTGATGCGCACCATGCCACTATCGTTGGAGACACCGTCGGAGATCCATTTAAAGACACCGCTGGCCCAGCAATCAACCCGCTCCTTAAAGTTATGAATTTGGTCGCGCTCTTGATTACTCCTGCGATTGTCTCCTTCTCTTTAGGCAATCACAAGGTTGAAAGTGCTTTGATAGCCTTCGTTGCGGTTCTTGTTATCATCTACGCTCTCGTGCGTAGCAGGAGAGCATCGACTGTCATCGCTTAGGACTCTAAGCGCCTACATTCCTTTTAGGAGTTAACAAGTTGGGTATCAAGTTAGTCATCGTGGAATCTCCTGCAAAGGCGCGCAAGATCGGCGCCTTTCTGGGGGATGAATATGTCGTTGAGGCCTCAGTCGGCCACATCCGCGATTTACCACAACGCGCAGCTGATATCCCTGCCGAGTACAAGAAGGTTGCCTGGGCTAAAGAGGGCGTAAATATTGAGGAGGACTTTGCTCCTCTCTATGTAATCAATCCAGATAAGCGTGCGAAAGTAAATGAGTTAAAGGCGTTGATGAAGGGCGCGGACGAACTCATTCTGGCGACCGATGAGGACCGCGAGGGTGAAGCGATTGCCTGGCACCTCATCGAAGTTCTGCGTCCAAAGATTCCAATCAGCCGAATGGTCTTCCATGAAATTACCAAGGAGGCTATTCAAGAGGCCGCTCACAACACTCGCGAGCTCGATTATCGACTTGTTGATGCACAAGAGACCCGTCGTGTACTCGATCGCCTCTACGGGTATCGCTTATCCCCGGTGCTTTGGAAGAAAGTTATGCCACGCATTAGCGCGGGTCGTGTGCAGTCAGTGGCAACACGGCTGATTGTCGAACGTGAACGTGAACGCATGGCGTTCGTCTCCTCCTCGTGGTGGGATCTGAAGGCGGAGACCGAACAGAATTTCATAGCGCGCCTCATTACACTTGATGGAAAGCGCGTCGCAACAACAAATGATTTTGATGAGAACGGCGGCCTTAAAGAGAAGTCAGCGAACAACATCCTTCTTCTTGACGAGGCTGCAGCTAACGAGTTAAGGCAAAGCCTCCAGGGTACAAAACTCACGGTGAAGAGCACTGAAGAGTCGCCACGAACTGAGCGACCAAAGGCGCCTTTCACGACATCGACCATGCAACAAGATGCAGGATCGCGTCTGGGATGGGGCGCTCAGTTAACGATGCGTGTTGCGCAACGTCTGTACGAAAATGGTTACATCACCTACATGCGTACCGACTCCGTCACACTTTCGCAATCTGCAATTAGCTCGGCACGTGCGCAAGCGACTGCTTTGTATGGCAAGGAGTACATCCCAGCCTCTCCCCGTCTCTATGAAGGCAAGACCAAAAATGCCCAAGAGGCTCACGAAGCAATTCGCCCTGCCGGAGATGTATTTAAAACGCCTGGGGAGCTCGCCCCAGAGTTGAGCCGAGATGAGTTTGCTCTTTATGATCTGATTTGGAAGCGCACCATCGCCTCGCAGATGGCCGACGCCAAGAAGATGCAGATGCGCGTCGACTTTGATGTGAGTACAAAAGTAGGCGGGCAGGCGAGTTTTCGCGCTAATGGTTCGGTATTAACCTTCCCCGGTTTTCTCGCGGCGCACGAAGATATTCAAGAAGAAGGTTCTCCAGAAGGCGACGATGATTCAAAGCGCCTGCCTCCAATGAGCGTCGGAGATGCAATCGGCGTCACTCAATACACATGCGAGGGGCACGAGACCAAACCACCTGCTCGTTACACCGAACCGACTCTGGTGAAGAAATTGGAAGAGCTTGGGATCGGTCGCCCATCAACCTTCGCATCGATCATCAGCACCATTCAAGATCGAGGTTATGTTGCCAAACGTGGGCGAGCACTCGTACCTACCTTCTTGGCATTTAGCGTTACAGGCTTGCTTGAGCAGCACTTCTCAAAGTTGGTGGATTATGAATTCACTGCCTCGATGGAAGAGGACCTCGACAAGATTGCAAATGGTGAAGCGGACCGCGTGGAATGGCTGACACGCTTCTTCTATGGACATGATGATGTACCGGGACTCGAGGCGCTCGCTTCAGATCTCGGAGCTATCGACGCCCAACAGATAAATACTATGAAGATGGGTCAAGATATTGAGATCCGCGTAGGTCGATTTGGCGCTTACATTCAGCAGGGTGAAGGTGATGCACGCAAGTTCGCCAATATTCCTGAAAATATGGCGCCTGATGAACTCACCCTTCCTGTAGCAATCGAACTATTAGCAAAACCATCAGGAGAGCGTGAATTAGGTGTTGAACCCGAGACAGGTTTGCCGCTGGTCGCGAAATCAGGCCGCTATGGTCCCTATGTCACCCAGATACTTCCTGAACCCGAGTTAGTTGTTGATAAGAAGACAGGCGAATTAAGGAAGCCGCGGAAGAAGAAGGATGATCTGAAGCCAAAGACCGCATCGCTTCTCTCGACCATGTCACTCGACACAATCACACTTGAAGACGCCCTTAAATTGATGTCATTACCCAGGGTCCTCGGTGAGTACGAGGGTGAGACGATCACCGTTCAAAATGGCCGCTATGGACCTTACCTAACTAAAGGTGCTGACTCACGAACTCTGACCTCCGAAGATCAACTCTTCTCGATAAACTTGGATGAAGCGATTGCAATTTATAAGGAGCCGAAGGTGCGCCGCCGCGGAGTGGCCAAGCCTCCGCTCAAAGATTTGGGAGTAGATCCAGCGTCTCAACGCCCTGTTCTTGTAAAGGATGGGCGCTTCGGGCTCTATGTAACCGATGGTGAGACCAATGCAACCTTGCGGCGCGGGGATACTGTTGAATTTCTCACCCTGGAGCGTGGGATGGAGCTGTTAGCCGGTCGTCGCGCGTGGGAGGCGGAGAATGGTGGGGCTACTCGCGTAAAGAAGAAGACCACTCGTGCCAAGAAGAGCGCGCCCAGCCTAACAGCGAAGGTCGTTAAAGCGACCGGAGCTCCTAAAACTAAGAAGAAAGCTGCCTCAGGCAAGGGCAAAGCCATAAC
>Ga0118677_10002248_pt1 | contig 39165 bp, 35 predicted proteins | sample AliMusrvi5mmetaG_FD_86154 | JGI IMG/M metagenome (GOLD analysis project Ga0118677, IMG submission 86154) | reverse complement strand
GTCGCTGAGCGCCAACTGATGCTTTATTTCGGGGATACGCGGGACCCAAGCCATCGAGACGATGCCCATAAGAAAGAAGAGGTACCAGAGGGCATTTCGGGCATTTTTGCCACGGCGGATGATCACGGGCAAATCCTAGAACCAAGCAGGGTTTTGTGATTACTTTTGCGGGGTTCATTATGCTCAGGCTATGACAACTCACCGCTCTGAAATTTTTGCAATCTCTGACGAGTACATCGACACCTTGGGACGTATGAGCCCTATGAATGCCACCGCTCTGGGAATCTCGGGTTATGACCACCTGCTCGATGATTTTTCAGTTGCAGCCGAGACGAAAGCTGCTGATTACCGTCGCGACGTGCTCAATCGCGTGAAGGCAATGACTCCTATTGATGATATCGACCGTATCGCTCGCGAGGTCTTGATCGAGCGCGTTGAGGCTGCACTGAAATTATTTGATTCAAAGGAAGCCTTCATTACATATGGTCCAATCGCGAACCCAGCTGCAGGCATTCGCTCAATCTTTACCCTTATGAGTACAGATTCACCTGAAGCCATCGCAAATGTTACTTCTCGCCTTAATGCGATAGGTAAAGCACTGGATTCTTGGAAATCGACCTTGGAAGATATGCATAAGCAGGGTTTGGGAACTTCTCGCCGACAAGTTTTGGGAGTTTCAGAACAGTTAGAAGTGCATGGTTCTGGCGGATATGCCGACATGGCACGCTCTATTGATTCTGAGAGCAAGTACCCAGATCTCCACCTGGCAGCACAGAATGCAGAAGCTGCCTGTCTATCGATGTCGGCATGGATGAAAGATGTTCATGCGCCTCGCAGCGTTGATGTCGATGGTGTTGGCGCAGAGCGTTATGCACCGTGGGCGCGCTACTTCACTGGAGCAAACCTCGATTTGCGCGCGACATATGAGTGGGGAATTGAAGATCTCAATCAGATCAACGCCCGCATGTTCAAAGCAGCAGAGAAGTTAGGTCTGGCTGGAAAGAGCCTCAAAGAGGTTGCTGAATATTGCGAAGATGCCGAGCTACACAGCATTCAGGGTGAAGAGGCGCTGCTAGCAAAACTCATTGAATTTACCGAGCAGGCAGTTGCTCGGTTAGACGGCGTTTATTTCGATATCGATCCTCGGATTAAGTTCTGCGATGCTCGCATTGCACCCGAAGGTTCTGCTGCCGCTCCTTATTACATGCCACCTAGTGAAGATCTTTCTCGTCCCGGAACAACGTGGTTCCCAACTCTGGGCCACACACGTTTTAACTTCTGGCACATCGCTTCAACCTGGTACCACGAGGCTGTCCCAGGTCACCACTTGCAAGTTGCGACAGTAACGATTGAAGCCGACCGCCTCACTCGTTTTCAACGAACTGAAGCTTGGATCAGCGGATACGGAGAAGGATGGGCGCTCTATGCAGAGCGTTTCATGGACGAACTCGGAGCATTCGAAGATCCAGCGTATGAACTTGGTTATTTGTCGGGACAAGCGCTTCGTGCTGCGCGCATCATCGTAGATATCGGCATGCACTGCGGATACGAAGATTTTGAAGGAAAGCCATGGAACGCCGACTCGGCTTTCAATTTAATGGTAGACCGCGCCTTGCTCGCTCCCGATTTTGCAAAGTCGGAGATCGATCGTTATCTAGGATGGCCAGGCCAAGCAATTTCCTACAAGGTAGGAGAGCGCGTCTGGGTGCGCACTCGCGAAGATGCTAAGAAGCGTCTAGGAGACAAGTTCGATATCAAGGCCTGGCACAACTACGCACTCAAGATCGGTCCAATGGGACTCGATCCATTTGAGCGCGAAATGTCTACCTATAAAGGGTAATTACTTAAGACCCGGGCAGATCGGCTTGGGGCCACCGTTAGTGTTTCCGTAACGGTGGTTGGTGATGCAAACGCTCTGTTCGAGTAACCAACGTGGGGCTTCGATATCCCCGCGTTGTGCAATAGGGCGAGCATCGAGAGTGATTCCTTTGGCAATTAGCTCAGCACGCGGTGGAACTTCATGCGATAACCAACGCACCTTTCCGGTGGCACGCCCAATCAAATCTTCTACCGATTCATCTTTGCTGCTACTAAATTCGACTGCGGCTCCGGTGAGATCCGAGATGTATTTTGCAAATGCTGTTTCATTTCGAGTGGTCTCTGCATCAAAGCGCACGAAGGTGGGAGTAAGGGGCCTGCGGTAGCGATGGTAGTTGCGTTCTGCATTCAAAGCACTGTAATCAATTGCCTGTGATCCAATTTCATTCCACCATTTTGATGCACTTCGTTTAGCGAGATCCAAGTGTTGGATTGGTGCCCAATTGCGAAGGGTATTTACATAATGTCGCCCGCCAGCTTTTGCGGTGGAACCGATGCTGCTTCGTTTCCACCCACCAAAGGGTTGGCGATTTACAACTGCTCCGGTTGTTCCGCGATTTATGTAAAGATTTCCTGCCTCTACATTATCCATCCAGTAGGTGAGTTCATCGGGATCGAGCGAATGAATACCAGCAGTGAGACCAAAATCTGTAGCGTTCTGCCACTGCACGGCTGTCTCGAGATCTGGCGCGACCATGAGTGCAAGGACTGGACCGAACCATTCGTTGAGATGGCTCCATGAACCTGGCTTGACTCCAACCTTGATGCCAGGACGCCATAGATGTCCAGTGTGATCAAGTTGCACGGGCTCGATCAGCCAGCTCTCGCCCTCATCGAGGTGGTGTAGAGCCCTAGAGAGATTGCCCTCAGGGACTTGAATAACGGGTCCCACTGCAGTTCCAAAGTGGTATCCCGCACCTACGTGCAGGCTGGATACATCATCCATCAACTGACGAATGAATGCGGGGTCGTTGAAGATGCCTTCGACAATGATTCCAAGACTCGAGGCAGAACATTTTTGCCCAGCATGGCCAAATGCGGATTGCACTAAATCTTTTACTGCGGCATCGATGTCTGCGCAGGCTGTAATAAGTAGCGCGTTCTTGCCGCTCGTTTCTGCAAGCAGATTCAACTCGCCGCGCCATTGCACGAACTTAGTGGCGGTATCGAATGATCCCGTGAGGATCAGCGCCTTGATGGCAGAATGCGAAACTAAGTACCTGCCATTTTCATCATCAAGGCTGGGCAAGAATTGCAACGCATCGTCGGGAATCCCCGCCTCCCACAATTGCTGTGCCAATTCCCAAGCAGTGGCAACTGTTTCCGGTGCAGGCTTGAAGAGCACCGGATTGCCAGCAGCCAGTGCGGCAAATAGACCGCCGGCTGGAATTGCGTAGGGAAAGTTCCATGGTGGTATTACCAAGACAGGGCCAACTGGAGTGCTCTTCTCGTCGTCGATTGAAGATGCGTAATACCGAGCAAAGTCGATGGCCTCACTTACTTCTGGATCCGCCTCTGCAACTGTCTTACCCGCATCGCGCGTCATAACAGCAATGCTTTCTGCCCGCTTGGTCGACATGTGAGTAGCCACTTGCTCCAAAATTGCTCTGCGCTCAGCGGCGGCCATCTGTCCCCACGATGAAGACTCCGCAACTTCAATCGCTTGATCGATGTGCGCCTTGTTAATAACGGAATACGAGTACCACTGATGACCCTCGGCGCTTGGATCGTTTCCCACACCCTGAACCGTTGTTGTAATAGGTTTTCCGTTGATGACGATCGGAATGTTCATCGAGTTATTACTCTGGATAGTTGCAATCGCTTTTGTTACTTCGCGGATAAAAGAGGGTCCAGTGGGGTCTCCTGCTGGTTCATTGAAGAAAACCGAAGTCTGAATAGGTTTAATGAGATGGCGCCTGGAAGATGTTGAGATCGTATGGCGTTCGCGAACCGAATTTTCAAAACGTGTTTTCTGTTCTAAAAATTTTGTGGAGCTCTTACCAATGTCGAAAGCTGCTTTCAAGTAATTTTCATCAGAAGTATTTTCATCTAAACGCCGTACCAAATAGGCAACGGCTGAAGCGAAATCATCTGATCGCGTAACTGGCGCATATAGCAATACCTGGTGGCCAGATTGAGTGACAGCAAGCGCTTCTGCATTGGCCATACCTTCGAGCATTTCAATGTCGAGTTGCTTGAGTACATGGCGTTTTCGAGCAACCTCGATAGCCCAGGTGAGGTGAAATAGGTTATGACTGGCAATGCCGATCCGTACCGCATCAGCGTTCTCGGGGCGAAGTGCGGCATCAATCAAGCGGGAATAGCTGGCATCTACATCGGCCTTCGTGGAATAAGGCGCGGCGGTCCAACCGTTGAACTCTGCTTCGGCGCGCTCCATCGCCAAGTTTGCGCCTTTTACAAGGCGAATTTTTATCATCCCCCCAGATTTGGCATGGCGATCTTTCGCCCATGTAACTAAGTCATAGAAGGCTGCGTGCGATTCTGGAAGATAGGCCTGCAAGACGATTCCAGCAGTGAAATTCAAAAACTCTTTTTCGGGTAGTACGCGTTTAAATGCATCTACGGTAAGTGCTAAATCGCGGTACTCCTCCATATCAAGATTAATAAATGTTTTGTTCTCTTGCGATGCGCGATAAAGAATACGTAATCGATCGCAGACCTTCTCTAATGAACCGGCGTGATCGATGGTGATCATCTGTGCGACCACAGCAGATAGTTTGACCGAGATGTAATCAACATCAGGCCGAGCGATCATTTCCAGAATCTGTTTGAAACGCGCATCCGCTTCGCGCTGACCGAGCACTGCTTCGCCGAGGACATTAATATTGAGTCGGATACCTTGTTTAGTCCGACGTCGCAATATCTTCGTTAAAGGCTTAACTTCATAAGGGAGTATCAGTCCCTTGGATAGTGTGCGGACCCGGTGGTGAACGATCGCGATGACAATTTTGGGGACCAAACGCGAAACTAGGCGAGCTAAACGCAGCCCCACGGCATTGAAAAATCCGAAACCTCTAACGGTGGCGTTCTTAGCGGCGCGGGAAAAGATAGTGGCGGCTTGTTTAGGGGAGTGAATCCGCATCACTTCATCGGTCAATGTGATGGTGACTGAAATCGCCTTGGGATCTTTAAATAATCTGGCAAAGCGCTTTCTATTAGCCGAATCTTTTCTTGCCCTGATTGTCTCGGAAGTGTGGATTAAATTCCTAGCCTGAGCCACTGAGGTTGTCGCGGTTTCATCGATTCTGGGGTCACTCTCAAAGGTGGGCACAGTGAGCATTGTTCTCTGCATGAGGTAAAAATTCACCTTTACGCAACCTGGCAGCCTCTTATTTAGTCGTGGAGTGTGTTCTCATTTGAGGGTGAAAGTAGTCGTAGTAGGTGGCGGAATTATCGGCACTATGCATGCGCTGCTCGCCCTCGAGGTAGGGCATGAAGTTGTTCATATTGAGCGTGACCCCAAACCCCTCTCTGCCTCGGTTCGAAACTTTGGGCTGGTCTGGGTAAGTGGACGCGCGTCAGGAGCAGAACTAGAAACCGCCCTGCGGGCTCGGCAACTCTGGGAGGAGATTGGCAGCCGAATCCAGATCGGCTTTAGAGCGCAGGGATCCCTCACCATTGCGCAAAATGAGGCGGAGTTTGCGGTGATGCGGGCGGCAGCGGAGATGCCAGATGCTCACCTACGCGGATTTCGAATCTTAGATCGCGCCCAAGTACAGACTCTGGAGCCGATTCTGCAAGGAAACTTTGTCGGGGCGCTACAGAGCACACAGGATGCCGCGGTTGAACCGCATCTTTTGCTAAGTGGTCTGCATAATTATTTGAGACAGCAAGATAACTACACCTGGTGCCCAAATTTCGAGGTGGTCGACTTCTATCATGATGAAACCGGCAACCATGTAACCGATATAAGCGGTCAGAAAATTTCCGGCGATCTAATGGTTATCTGCCCAGGTTCGGCCCACCAGGGCTTCTTGTCAGAATTCCTCGAGGGGGCGCCTTTACGTAGAGTGCACCTGCAGATGGGAACGACAGCTCCCATGGCCGCGACGCTCAACCATACAATCGCCGATGCAGATTCACTGCGGTATTACCCGGCCTTTAAAGATCTCGCTTTAGATTCCTTGGCTCCGCAAGATCCGGTAGCCGCAGAATTTAAAATGCAGGTGCTCTTGGTTCCGCGCTTTGACCATTCATTTACTATCGGTGATACTCATAACTACGAAGAACCTTTTACACACGAAATTATTGAGGCACCCTATGATCACTTGCGAAGTGTTATCTCATCGATTTTCGGCGCACCTGCACCTGAAATTATCAGTCGCTGGTCGGGGAATTACTCACAAATAACAAGTGAAGAACTTTACTACCGTCGCGAGATAGCCCCTGGGGCTCTTGTTGTGACTGGTGGAGGTGGACGTGGAAATACCATTTCACCAGCTATTGCAGAGGAGACCATCAGATCATGGCCGAAATAAAGTTGGTAGTTTTAGATGTCGCAGGCACAACGGCGCAAGATGGCGGATTGGTTGTTAAGGCTTTTCAGATCGCCATGGAACCAACGCATCCATCTCCGCAAGAGTTTGCAGAAATGACCGAGTATGTCATCGCCACGATGGGGCAACGGAAGATCGATGTCTTTACTCACCTCTGTAAAGGTGATGCCGAGGCGGCTTTCGCAGCGCATGAGCGGTTCGTGACTGCGTACACCGATTTGGTAGCCGAGGGCGAGTTGATTGAATTTGATGGAGTAAGTGACTTCTTCCGAGAGCTTCGCACGAGAGGTGTGGGCGTGGGAATCTCAACTGGATTTCCCCGTGAAATTTTAGATCCAATCATTTACAGCCTGGGTTGGGCTGAACTCATTGATGTATCGGTGGCCGCATCCGAAGTTGCAGAAGGGCGTCCCGCTCCCGACATGATCTTCCGCGCGATCGACATCTATAACAAGGCAACTGGTCTAGACCTTCATCCTGATCAAGTCGCTATCGCAGGTGATACCGAGTCAGATATGAAAGCTGGCGTAAGCGCTGGAGCAGCGATCGTTCTTGGCGTAACCAGCGGTCAACACTCTGAGGCGGAGTTGCGCGCTACCGGTGCGACAGAGATCTCACCCACTGTTCTCTCCCTTCTCACTCTTATTGATTAATACGGGCGAGCACCGCGCAAAGTCAATTATTAACTTTTAGTACATCTACCGCTCTCCTAAAAATCCCTTCTTGGTAAACAAGGAGGGATTGGCTTGCCCCACTAATCCTTAAGGGGGATATATGCGCAAGCGCCTATTCACTGGAGTACTTGTAGCCACAATGGCTGCAGCTTCATTGGTTTCAACAACAGCAGCCTCAACTGCTGCAACAGCTAAAATTGATTACTCAAAGTGCACGAGCCTGGTTTCTTGCGGTGGCATGGATGCACTCGTCAAGGCAGCTCAAAAAGAGGGAAAGCTCAATGTAATTACCCTTCCTCGCGACTGGGCTAACTACGGCGAGGCCATGGATCTTTTCTCGAAGGCTTTCGGAATCAAGATCACGGATGACAATCCAGATGGATCATCTGCTTATGAAATTCAAACAGTAAAGACAGCTCCAGCTTCAAAGGTTCCAGATGCTGTTGACGTCGGTATTACATACGGTGCAGATAATTCAAACCTCTTCGCTCCTTACAAGGTCCAGAACTGGAAAGACATCACACCTACATACAAGGATGCTTCAGGCCGCTGGTACGGTGACTATGCAGGCGTAATCGCACTGTCATATGACACTTCAATCGCAAAGGCTCCAACATCTTTCAATGATCTTAAGGATCCAGCATTTAAGAATCAGGTTGCTATCGGTGGAGATCCATCAGGCGCACAAGAAGCTTTGATGTCTGTTTTCGCAGCCAACCTTGCTAACGGCGGAACAACTGCTAACGCGCAAAACGGTATTGATTACTTCAAGGCTTTGAAGGATTCTGGCAACTTCGTTACTGCTTTGGCTAATGGACAGAACTTCCTTGCTGGTGCTTATAAGGTCTCATTCTCATGGTCATTCAACGGTCCAGGAGCTGTAGCAACAGCTGCTAAGGCTGGAAAGACCCTTAAGTATGTTATTCCTTCAGATGCAGTCATCAAGGGAACCCCATACATCATGGCTATCCCATTCAACGCTCCACATCCTGCAGCAGCTCGTCTCTGGACAGAGTTCCTCTACTCAGAGAACAAGGGCAAGGGTTCGATGAACCTTGGTTCCGTTAAAGGCCTTACCGGTTCAAAGATCTTCTCTTCAATCAATGGCGGACAGAACATCTGGATCGCAGGCGGCGCACTTCCAATCGAGTATGACGCAATGGTTGCTAAGGGTACAAATGCAGCAGCACCAGCTGGGTACGCAATCCCAGCAGGAGCAAAGATCGTGACACCAAGTCCTGCAGATCAGGATGCGGCGAAGGCTCTTCTCAAGGCACAGTGGCCAGCAATCGCTGGTAACTAAGTCTTAGAACTAGTTACGAGCTAACGAAAATACATGGGAGTGGTGAGAGCGCAATCTCGAATTCGTTCGAGTGGCCGAGGTTCTGGCGTGCTACCACTACTCCCATTCTTTCTATTTACCGGTTTCTTCCTCATCTGGCCGGTTGTCGCAGTAACCCTGCGAAGCTTTCAAGGAAATAATAATGAGTGGACGTTGGCAAACTATCGCCCGATACTTCATTCGGGTCCATACCTACACGCCTTCATGGTCTCGCTCAAACTCTCGCTCATCACCGCACTCATTGGTTCGCTCCTTGGAGCATTCTTTGCCTACGTGATTGTGAAATATGCGCGCGGTAAATTTGGCGCCGTTGTAGATTCGATCTCTGCAGTCTTTGCTAATTCGGGCGGGGTACCGCTCGCATTTATGTTCGTAGCGGCATTCGGTACTGAAGGAATCGTCACCAAAGTTTTGAAGGACTTGGGCTGGGATATTTACGCCGGCCATTTCACCATCTTCTCCTTCACGGGAGTCGTAATGGTTTACTCATTCTTCCAAGTTCCCCTCATGGTCTTGGTCTTTAAACCTGCTATCGCTGGCCTTCGCCGCGAATGGGAAGAGGCGAGCATCAGCCTCGGCGCATCTGCATTCACTTATTGGCGCCGCGTAGGAATTCCTATTTTGATCCCATCTTTCGTGGGCGCGTTCTTCTTATTATTCGCCGGTGGTTTTTCGGCATATGCAACGGCTCGAGCTTTAACAGTTGGAACTGTCCCGCTGGTGCCGATCATCATCGGCACCCTGGTTGATGGAAATGTAATCTCGGACCAGACCAATCTCGGAGATTCTCTGGCTGTCGGAATGATCGTCGTGGCAACAATTGTGATGGCCGGATACATTTGGGCGCAGCGCCGTGCGGCGAAGTGGAGAAGCTGATGAAGCGTTTCTCACTCAAATGGCCACTGGTCATCTCATCATCAGTTTTGGCCTTCTTAATCTTCATCGTTCCCCTCTACGGAGCAGCGGTCTATAGCTTTAAAGGTAATGGAGGTAAGGGACATTCTTGGGTCAACTATCAATGGCTCATTCACCAAGATGGCTTCTATCCCAGCCTGATCACCTCACTCAAATTGGCGGTGCTTGCAGCGATACTCACTCTTGCACTCATGGTTCCAACGATGGTCTACTTAAATCTGAAGGGGCAGAAATATAAATCTCTCGTTGATTTTCTCTGCATCCTTCCACTCATCATTCCAGTTGTCTCCCTCGCTATCGGAGCGCAGGTTGCCATGCCAAAGATCTTGCAGAACTCTGAATACGAACTCGTCTTTTTCTTCGTCATCATCGCACTGCCGTATACCTACCGCGCATTAGACACTTCGCTGCAGACGGTCGCGTTAAAAACCTTAGTGGAGGCATCGAGAAGTTTGGGAGCATCATGGAGCAGCACCATCCTTCTGGTCATCGTTCCAGCGATTCGCAGCGGTATTACTGGGGCTCTCTTCTTAACATTTGCACTGTCAATCGGCGAGTACACGATTACCTCGCTTTTACATTGGGAGACCTTCCCCACGTGGACTGTGGTCGCGGCCCAACAGAATATCTTGGGTGCGATTGCAATCTCTGTCTTTAGTTTTGTCGGCGCAATAGCGCTCTTGTCAGTTATCGCGCTCCTCCCCAAGAGGAATGCACAACGTGTAGAGGTGGACGAATGAGCAAAAACGATCGCGATAGTTGCACCCTTGAACTTCGAGGAGTCAGTCGCCACTTTGGCCCGGTAAAGGCGCTCGATGGTCTAGATCTGACCGTTCAACCCGGCGAGCTAGTTGCGTTGCTCGGTCCTTCAGGCTGCGGGAAAACCACCGCGCTTCGCATCGTTGCAGGTTTGGAAGTGGCAACATCCGGTGAGTTACGCCTCAATGGCGTTCGCTATAACGAAACTCCAGTTAATCACCGCGACATGGGAATGGTCTTCCAGTCCTACTCGCTCTTTCCCAATCTGACTGTCTCTCAAAATATCGATTACGGCCTGCGTGCGCGCAAGGTAGATGGCGACAAGCGTCACAAGCGCGTCACCGAAATGTTGGAACTAGTGGCCCTAGAGAGCAAAGCAAATTCTTACCCTCACCAACTCTCTGGTGGACAGCAGCAACGCGTAGCTCTCGCCCGTGCACTTGCCATTCAGCCTCGTGTCCTGCTCCTGGATGAACCGCTTTCGGCCCTTGATGCCCAGGTCAGAGGTCAGATTCGGGAAGAGATTCGTCGCATCCAACTCGATCTTGGAATCACCACACTCTTTGTAACACACGACCAGGAAGAGGCGATGGCAATCTCTGACCGCGTAGGCGTAATGAGCCATGGCAAGCTGGAACAGATAGATAAGCCGATTGTTCTGTACAACTCTCCTGCAACTTCGTTCGTTGCTACCTTTGTTGGACTTGCGAACCGAATTCCCGCGGAGATTACCTCCAAAGGAAAGGCAAGGGTTCTCAATCAGAAGGTCAATATTCTAGAGAGTGCCGAACCTTTTGCAGAGGGATCGAAGGTCAATGTAATTATTCGACCTGAGTCTTTAGAGATTGTGAGCGAGAACGATCTAGACGCGACCCGGGGAATTGTGGCGCTCAAGTCATTCCTAGGGCCAATGACTAAAGTTGGGATTGCAGTTGAGGGAGCACCACTGATTCACCTCAACATCGGAAGTCGCGATGTGCGCAAGCTAGAGATTGGTGACAAGATCGCTTTTAAGATTTCTAGCGACGAGGTAATGGCCGAACGTGTCTAATACGAGTGACCAGCGCATTCTTCGCGCTGAACCAAATGAAAAAGGTTGGGCTGATTTGCATTTTGGGCCAGGCGAAGAATTAATTGGCAATCCGCTTACATCTACTGCAAATCCTATTTTGAGTTTGATCCATATTTCAGATCTTCACATTTGTGATGCTCAATCTCCTGCGCGAGTTGAACTCATGGATCGATTTGCCGACCCTCACCACCCGATGTCGGAGTATGTGCCCTTTGTTGGAGCGTATCGCGCGCAAGAGATCATGACCGCGCAAACACTCGAAACTGTGGTGCAAACGGTTAACAAAATTAAAACCGGCCTCTATTCAGATCGTCCCATTGATGCTGTCGTTGCCACCGGAGATGTCACGGATAATGCGCAAGGCAACGAGCTCGATTGGTATCTCACCTTGATGGATGGTGGCTCAGTACATCCTGATAGTGGAGATCTAGCGAAATGGGAGGGCGTTGCGCAAGAAGATCCCGCGCTGTATGACCCCTTCTATTGGAATCCGGAAGGTACACCAGAGGGCTGCATCGAAGATTACCCACGATCTTTATACGGTTTTCCTATCGTCCCCGGCCTAACAACTGCGGTGCGGACTCCCTTTATTGCAACAGGTTTACAACACACTTGGTTTGCAACACATGGAAATCACGATGCGCTCTTGCAAGGAACCGTTCCTAACGATTCCGTATTGGACGCTATCGCTGTTGGCGATCAGCGATTGGTGGGACTCTCGGAAGATATTGATCTGCAGAAAACTTTCGCTGGGTGGAACATGGTTGGACCGGCAAGCTATGCCGATCCCAGCGGCGGCACATATCGTGAGCAGAGCGCAGATGCTCGACGCCGCTTTAACGCGCCAGATGATTGGGCGAAGTTGCACCTTTCGTGTGACCATGATGGACATGGATTGACGACAGCCAACGTTGAAGCTGGTACGAAGCACTGGTTCCGTGACATTGAAAACGTTCGATTGATATCGCTCGATACGGTAAATATTCACGGCGGATGGATGGGATCTCTCGACGAGACGCAATTTGATTGGTTAAAGGCGCTACTTGCAGACCCAGAGCCACGCTACTTTGTTCTGCTCTCACATCATCCGTTGCATGGATTATTTAATGACTATGCACCAGCGGGTTCAGATCGCCGCGTTGCAATTGAAGAACTAACGCAAGAACTCCTTACGCACGATCGCATTATTTTGTGGCTCGCTGGGCACGATCATGATAATCGCGTGAAATATATTGGCGAAGAAGGGGTTAATGGATTTTGGCAGGTGATGACCTCTTCACTGATTGATTGGCCGCAGCAGGGTAGGGTGGTTGAGATTTTGGAAGAAGATACCGATGTAGTAATCGCAACATCGCTCTTTGATCACCAAAGCCCGCTCGAACTCGAAGTAGCACTCAGCGATATTCATGATCCCATTAATCTGGGTGGACTCTCACGAATTCTCTCGGCCAACCATTGGCAACGCCGCAAAGCTAATGAATTTCACGTGGAGTTGGCTGCGGGTGAACCCATGGATCGCAATCGCATCCTGAGATTGAATAATCGAGTTCAGAGTCTGCAATGAGCAAGGTCTACGCCGAAATTGAAGAGATTTTTACGACGCGAATCGGCGAAGAGTATTTGGGCGAAGATGTAAAACTGGTGGAACATATGTTGCAGTGCGGGGATCTCGCGCGTGCGGCAGGTGCATCGGATTATTTAGTCGTGGCCTCTCTATTGCATGACATTGGGCATTTATTAGTAGACGATGCACCTGGGGCGCAAGATGCCGGTATTGATCTGCACCACGATGTGATCGGAGCTAAATGGTTGGAAACTCGTTTTCCAGCGCAGGTGAGCGAGCCGGTTCGTCTTCATGTGGCTGCCAAGCGCTATTTGGTCACGACCAATCACGATTACCTTTCAAAACTCTCGCATGCCAGCGTGCAGACCCTGTACATGCAAGGGGGACCACTCAATCAGGATGAGGTAATTGAGTTCATTTCTCGTGAAGGCGCCGAGGATGCCGTCCACGTTCGCCTTTGGGATGATCTCGCAAAGGTGCGTGATAAGCCCACTTCCGCGCTTAAAGACTTTAAGGCGCTCATCGACCTGCTCGCACTTTCTCGGATTTAGATAACAAAGTGGTTACCGAAGTCGTCTTTGTGAACCCCCCACTTGGCACTACACTCTTAAATATGGAAGTAAATGTTTACGACTCCATCAACGCGACTCCCGTTTATGGGGAGCCACATGGGTCGACCCTCACTCCTGTAATAATTGTCTATTCTGACGATCAGAGCGTGCGCGCCGCCGTAACTGCCGCTTTAGGCAAGCAACTACCTGGTGCTACGCGTGAACATAAAGTTGTGGACTTTGCCACCGCCGATGCTTTGCGCCTCTATTTGGCGGAAAAGCGGAAGGTGGACCTATTTATTCTCGATGGCGAGGCGGTTCCGGAGGGCGGGTTGGGCTTGGCCCATGCGCTCAAGGACGAGATTATTGGCTGCCCACCGATTATGGTCATTATTCAACGCCCCCAAGATAGTTGGCTCGCCAAGTGGTCTGGCGCTGAAGCGGTTATCTCCCATCCCATCGACCCATTTACCCTGGGTTCTAAGGTCGCAGAGCTTCTTAAATAGTCTCATGAGAAATAGCGATCCGAGAAATTGTGACTGTCAGCACACCTCCTATTCTTACGGCTTTTGCGGCCGTAAACTCACCGCATGAATCCTTACGTTCCGATTCTTGCCATCGGCGGGATTGGCTTCGGATTCGCTGCAATTTCTGTTCTAGCGGCGGCCGTGACCGGCCCCAAGCGCTACAACCGTGCCAAGGCAGAGGCTTATGAGTGTGGAATCCAACCTTCGCCGGTAGCGGCAGGCGGCGGACGCTTTCCCGTAAAGTACTTTCTTACCGCCATGCTCTTCATCGTCTTTGACATCGAAATTGTCTTCTTATATCCATGGGCGGTCTCCTTTAATCAATTGGGACTCTTTGGCCTCGTCGAAATGGTGATCTTCATACTTACGGTGTTCGTCGCTTATGCATATGTATGGCGTCGCGGCGGATTGGAATGGGACTAAAAAGATGGGTCTAGAAGAGCAGTTACCCGCGGGCTTCGCGCTTACTACCGTCGAAGGACTTGCAGGTTATATGCGCAAGAGCTCCCTTTGGCCAGTAACTTTTGGTTTAGCTTGCTGCGCCATTGAGATGATGGCAGCAGGTGGTGGTCGCTATGACCTCGCCCGTTTTGGAATGGAAGTATTTAGACCTTCACCTCGCCAGGCAGATTTAATGATTGTCGCAGGACGTGTTTCACAGAAGATGGCTCCCGTTGTTCGCCAAATTTATGATCAAATGCCTGGCCCGAAGTGGGTTCTTTCGATGGGCGCCTGCGCCTCATCTGGCGGAATGTTTAATAATTATGCGATCGTGCAAGGCGTTGATCACATAATTCCTGTTGATATTTATCTACCTGGTTGCCCTCCGCGCCCAGAAATGTTGATGGATGCCATTCTTAAATTGCATGAGCAGATCAGCAATACCAAGTTGGGTGCTAATCGCGAGGCGATCATTCGCGAGGTGGAAGCCGCTGCGCTCGCTTCTAAGCCGACCTTCCAAATTCAAGGGCTGTTGAAATCATGACCACAGATCACGGATCATTTGGAGTTAAAGGAACTGGCGATACTTCAGGTTTCGGTGGATTAGTTCGCAAGAGTCAGAATTCGGCTTCGACGGTGCGCCCCTACGGCGGCTACTTCGATGAGATGGTCGATGAACTAGAGCGTGCTTATCCAGAGTTCAACGAAGATATTGAGCGCGTAGTTGTAGATCGTGGCGAGCTGACCCTTCATGTTAAAGCAGCACGCCTATTTCAGGTAGCCCAGGTCCTTCGCGATAATCCAGTACTACGTTTCGAAATGTGTCTCGGAGTAAATGGAGTCCACTATCCAGCCGATAAAGATCGCGAACTGCACTGCGTGTACCCATTCCTATCAATGACATTCAATCGCCGTATTCGTCTAGAAGCCAGCGTTCCAGATAGCAACCCGCATCTTCCTTCACTCGTTGAGTTGTGGGGCGGAAATAACTGGCACGAGCGCGAGACATTCGATATGTTCGGAATTATCTTTGATGGCCATCCCGGTCTTACGCGCATCTTGATGCCCGATGACTGGATCGGTCACCCACAACGTAAGGATTACCCACTCGGCGGAATACCTGTTGAGTACAAGGGTGCAACAGTTCCACCTCCATCAGAGCGTAGGTCTTACCGATGACAACTCACGATCCATACGCATCATCGCGCGAGACCACAGAGGGTCGCGTTTATTCCGTTACTGGAAGCGATTGGGACTCTCTCGTAACCGAAATTGGTGCAACGAAGGAAGAGCGCGTTGTCGTCAACATGGGTCCGCAACATCCATCTACACATGGTGTGCTTCGACTCATCTTGGAACTTGAAGGCGAGACCGTTACAGAAGCGCGCGCCGGCATCGGATATCTGCATACCGGTATCGAAAAGAACGCCGAATATCGCACCTGGACACAAGGAACTACCTTTGTTACCCGGATGGATTACTTGTCGCCGATTTTTAATGAGACCGTTTATTGCTTAGGCGTTGAAAAACTTCTCGGAGTAACTGATCAGATTCCAGAGCGCGCCAGTGTTATTCGCGTGATGATGATGGAGTTCAACCGAATCTCTTCTCACATGGTTGCCCTTGGAACAGGTGCCCTCGAATTGGGCGCGCTGACCCCGATGCTCTTTGCATTCCGCGAGCGGGAAAAAGTTCTCGATATCTTTGAATTAATATCTGGGCTCCGCATGAATATGGCCTATGTCCGTCCCGGTGGAGTTTCGCAAGATCTTCCAGATGGCGCACTCACCAAGATCCGCGAGACGGTGAAAGAACTTCGGCAGAACTTTAAAGATAATGCCAAGCTCTTGATCGGTAACACCATCTGGATGAAACGTACCCAGGGTGTTGGTTATCTCGATTTAGCGGGCTGCATCACTCTAGGTATCACCGGCCCAATTCTCCGCGCTACAGGCTTACCTTGGGACCTGCGTAAATCTGAACCATATTGCGGCTATGAAGATTACGATTTTGATGTCATTACCAATGATGGTTGCGATACCTACGGACGTTTCTTGATCAAGATGCAAGAGCTCGAGCAATCGCTGCGCATCATTGAGCAGTGCGTTGTCAGGCTTGAGAAATCAACGGGAGCTCCCGTTGTCATTGATGATAAGAAGATCGGCTCTCCTGCCGATCTCACAGTTGGACCAGATGGAATGGGTAATTCCGAGGAGCACATCGCTCACATCATGGGTCAATCTATGGAAGCGCTCATTCACCACTTTAAAATTTCTACCGAAGGATTCCGAGTTCCTGCCGGTCAGGTCTACTCGGCTATTGAATCTCCTAAGGGCGAAGTTGGAGTCCACTTGGTATCCGATGGCGGAACACATCCCTATCGCCTGCACTTCCGCGAGCCTTCATTTAATAATCTGCAATCTTTATCTGCAATGTGCGAAGGCAGCATGATCGCCGATGTCGTTGCAGCTGTTGCTTCAATAGATCCAGTGATGGGTGGGGTTGACCGCTAATGTCCTTTACTAATGAAGAAACCACTGTGATGGATTCCATCATTGCCCGGTATCCCAAGAGCCGTTCGGCAATCATGCCGCTCTTGCATTACGTGCAGTCGCTCGATGGTTATGTAACGGCGCGTGGAATTGAAACCATCGCTGAAAAATTGGATTTGGCTACCGCTGAAGTAACTGCTGTCTCAACTTTCTATACGCAATACAAGAGCGAACCGGTCGGTGAATATCACGTCGGAATTTGTACCAATACCTTGTGCGCCATTATGGGTGGAGATGCAATTTACGAATCAGTCTGCGATCGTCTTGGAATTAAGAAAGACCAAACAACCAACGATGGAAAAGTTTCACTCGAGCGCATCGAATGCAACGCCGCTTGTGATTACGCCCCAGTAGTTATGGTCAACTGGGAGTTTTACGATAATCAAACCCCAGCTTCTGTTAATAATTTAGTTGATGCAATTCGAGAAGGTAATCCTCCTGCTCCAACCCGCGGACCAACAAAGTTGCGAACCTGGAAAGAGAATTCTGCCGTTCTCGCTGGTTTATCGGATGGCCTCGCGGAAGAGGGCGTACAGGCTGGGACTCCATCGCTCCTTGGTCTAAATATCGCAAAGTCGCAGGGCAAAAAATGAGCACATTAAAGCCAGTTCTCTCGGCGCATTGGGATGAAGCCGATTCATTTACTATCGCCGCTTATAAGCGCCATGGTGGTTATAAGCCCCTAGCTAAAGCTCTTAAATCCACACCCGATGAGGTTATTGCGCTCGTTAAAGAGTCGGGACTTCGCGGTCGCGGTGGTGCAGGATTCCCTACCGGAAGCAAGTGGGGCTTCATTCCCCAAGGCGACAACAAGGCGCACTACTTAGTTGTGAACGCCGACGAGTCAGAGCCTGGCACCTGCAAAGATATTCCATTGCTTATGGCAAACCCGCATGTCCTCATCGAAGGCATAATTATCGGGTCCTATGCGATCCGCGCCAACCATTCATTTATCTATATCCGCGGTGAAGTAGTACACGTGGTTCGCCGGGTGCAGAAAGCTATCGACGATGCTTATGCAGCTGGACTTCTAGGTAAGAATATTTTGGGTAGTGGCTTTGATTTAGAGCTCACCTTGCACGCTGGTGCTGGTGCATATATCTGTGGTGAAGAAACTGCGCTCTTGGATTCCCTCGAAGGTTTCCGTGGCCAGCCACGTTTGCGTCCACCGTTCCCTGCCATCGCTGGCCTCTATGCGATGCCTACAGTTGTTAACAATGTTGAATCCATTGCTTCAGTGCCATCCATAATCGCAAAGGGAGCCGACTGGTTCCAAGCGATGGGAACCGAGAAGAGCAAGGGATTCACGCTCTATTCCCTCTCAGGCCATGTCACCAATCCTGGGCAATTTGAGGCACCGCTCGGAATTACCTTACGTCAAATCTTGGAGCTCGCTGGCGGAATTCGCGCCGGCCATGAATTGAAATTCTGGACTCCTGGAGGTTCTTCCACTCCAATGTTTACTGCCGAACATCTCGATGTTCCGCTGGATTACGAAGGCGTCGCAGCCGCAGGTTCCATGCTTGGAACAAAGGCGCTGCAAATCTTTGATGAGACCACATGTGTTGTTCGCGCTGCGCTGCGCTGGGTCGAGTTCTACAAGCATGAGTCCTGCGGAAAGTGCACACCTTGCCGTGAAGGCACCTGGTGGCTCGTGCAATTAATGAAGGATCTAGAGGCAGGCAAGGGAACGGAAGCAGATCTGGAAAAACTTCTCGATCTCTGCGACAACATTGCAGGCCGTTCTTTCTGCGCTCTGGCCGATGGAGCGGTATCGCCAATTATCTCTTCACTCAAATATTTCCGCGCTGAATACATCTTGCACCAGACAAATGGCGGTTGCCCATTTGATCCGGTTGCGTCTACCCTCTTTGAAACGGCAGGTGCATAAATGACGCCCGAGCAAGCAGTCGTTGCAGTTGAAACTGTTTCCGCAATTATCGATGGCGCAGAAGTAACCGTTCCAAAAGGAACTCTCATTATTCGCGCTGCCGAGCAGTTGGGAATCGCAATTCCACGTTTCTGCGACCACCCTTTACTTGCTCCCGAAGGTGCTTGCCGCCAGTGCCTGGTGGATGTATCTATCAACGGGCGCGCCTTTCCTAAGCCACAAGCTTCTTGCACCATGCCGGTTGAAAATGGAATGGTCGTAAATACTCAACTCACATCACCCGTTGCCGCCAAGGCGCAAGAGGGAATCATGGAGTTCCTCTTAATTAACCACCCTCTTGATTGCCCGATCTGCGATAAAGGCGGCGAGTGCCCGCTTCAGAATCAGGCCATGTCTGCTGGTCGTCCAGAGTCACGCTTTGAAGGCGAAAAGCGCACCTTTGAAAAGCCAATCAATATTTCTTCGCAGGTGCTTCTCGATCGCGAACGTTGCGTGCTCTGCGCGCGCTGCACCCGCTTCTCGGAGCAGATTGCCGGCGATCCATTTATTACCCTCAACGAACGCGGGGCGCTACAACAAGTCGGTATCTATGAGAATCAACCTTTCGAGTCCTATTACTCGGGCAACACAGTGCAGATCTGCCCAGTTGGTGCGCTTACAGGAGCTTCCTATCGTTTCCGCGCCCGTCCCTTTGATCTCGTCTCTGTAAATTCCGCTTGCGAACATTGCGCGTCAGGCTGTGATCTACGCACCGATATGCGTCGCGGTAAGACACTTCGTCGCCTTGGTGGCGATGATCCAGCGGTCAACCAAGAGTGGAACTGCGATAAAGGTCGTTGGGCATTTAAATATCTCACATCTCGCGAACGCGTAAAGACTCCACTCGTTCGTGGCGCTGATGGTGAACTCCATGAAGCGTCGTGGCCAGAAGCGATTGCAGCAGCAGCAGCCGGACTCAAGGGTAAGCGCGTTGGCGTTCTAGCCGGCGGACGGTTGACTCATGAAGATGCATACGGATATTCCAAGTTTGCACGCGTTGCTCTAGGTACAAACGACATCGATTTCCGCGCCCGCCCACACAGTGATGAAGAGCGCGATTTCCTAGCGGCGGTTGTTACGAATTTAAAGACAACGTACATCGACATCGATAAGGCCGACCATGTGGTGCTCGCGAGCTTCGAGCCAGAAGAAGAATCACCCATCGTTTTCTTACGCATTTATCGTCAAGTAACCAAGCGTGGACTCGTTGTCTCTTCCGACGCCCCACTTGCTAGTCGTGGCTCTAAGAAACTCGCGGCGCAGTTGGTGAAAGGTCTTGCTGAAATTTCTGGCTTGACTGCACAGAGCGTGATCTTGATTGGTGAGCGTGCCGCTGAAACCGCTGGAGCTCTCTCTGCGGCATTCGAACTTTCACAATCGACCGGTGCCAAGTTGGCGTGGATCCCACGTCGCGCCGGAGAACGCGGAGCAATAGCCGCAGGAGCTATCGGAAACTTGCTTCCCGGCCATCGCCCGGTCTCAGATGCCGCAGCTCGTGTAGATCTGCAGAGCGCATGGGGAGTGCAAACACTTCCAGAAAATCCAGGTCGTTCTACATCAGAGATCTTGGCAGCCCTCAACGATGAATCGCTCGACGCGGTTCTTATCGGAGGCGTCGATCCAATGGATATTTCGGCGGACGCATTAAATCAACTTCTTCACACCTTCGTTGTTTCACTTGAAATTTCCAACACCGCAGTCACGGCTATCGCTGATGTAGTTCTTCCAGTTGCCGCCGTGGTTGAGAAGAGCGGGTCCTACCTTGACTGGCGTGGAATCGCTCGCGCCTTTGAAAAGGGAATCGATGATGTCGACCTTCGCAGCGATGTGCGCATTCTTTCGATCTTGGCAGACGAGATGGGTAAGCCAATTAATCTTCCAACAGTTACAGCAACCACCCGTGAAATTGCATCGTTGGGTATTTGGGATGGAACACAGCCAGTATTCTCGAAGAGAGCATCCGCCCCAGCCTCTTCCGATGGTTTCACTCTTGTTTCGTGGCGCTTCTTGCTTGATCTAGGTTCATTGCAGCAAGGCGAAGCGAACCTGGCCGGAACCGCAAAGCAGGCACGTGCGCATATTTCTACCGCAACTGCGGCCTCTCTGGGCGTTAGCGAATCTGATTCGGTTGTCATATCGAATGAGCGTGGGTCGATTGAACTCCCTGTCGCGATTGGAAATATCGCAGATCATCTCATTTGGGTACCCCGGAATTCCGAAGGATCCCAAGTAATTCCCGCCCTGGGGTTTACCTCTGGATCTGTAAAGGTGGCGAAGCGATGAGTACAGCAGCTTTGCTCGGACAAGATCCCGGCTGGTTAATTTTAGTTAAGGGACTCCTGATATTTGTCTTCTGTGTTGTCTGCACCTTGATGGCTGTCTGGGGAGAGCGCAGAATTGTCGCTCGCATGCAGATGCGCCTTGGACCTAACCGCGTTGGAAAATTTGGATTACTCCAAGCTCTCGCCGATGGCGTGAAGCTAGCTCTTAAGGAAGATTTGATTCCGGCAGCGGCTGACAAAGTGGTATTTATTATTGCTCCAATAATTTCAGCAACCACCTGCTTTATGGCATTTGCTGTTATCCCATTTACCGGCACGGTAACGCTCTTCGGGCACAAGACCGCGATGCAATTAACCGATCTCCCAGTAAGCGTTCTATATATCTTGGCCATCGCATCAATCGGTGTTTACGGAATTGTTCTTGCAGGATGGTCTTCAGGTTCTACCTACCCGCTGCTTGGCGGATTGCGTTCGAGCGCTCAGGTTATTTCTTATGAAGTAGCGATGGGACTATCTCTCGTCGCCGTCTTTATTTATTCAGGAAGCATGTCAACATCAGAGATCGTTGCCGCGCAACACAAGTGGTGGTTCTCGGTCATCTTGTTCCCATCTTTTGTTATTTATGTTATTTCCATGGTCGGGGAGACAAATCGTGCACCTTTCGATTTAGCCGAAGCTGAAGGCGAACTCGTTGGTGGATTCCATACTGAATACTCTTCACTTAAGTTTGCACTCTTCTTCTTGGCTGAATATGTAAATATCGTCGCCGTTTCAGCCCTGGCAACGACCCTCTTTATGGGTGGATACCACGCGCTTCCAGGCCTTACCTTTACCGAGAGCTGGTTGGGTGGTTGGTTTACGCTCTTCTGGTTTATCGGAAAAGTTGTTTCATTCTTCTTCCTCTTTGTTTGGCTCCGCGGAACGCTGCCCCGTCTTCGTTATGACCAGTTTATGAAGTTTGGTTGGAAGGTTTTGATTCCAACTAGTTTGCTCTGGATCTTGATCCTCGCAACCTTGCGTGTAATGTCACAACGCGCAGTAAGCCGCATTATTGTCTTGGGATTTAGCATTGGGGTCGTCTTACTCGTGGTGCTCGCGACGACTTTGTATGACCGCAGCACTGCCAAGGCGAAGGCCGCCGCGATTCTTCCCGATCTACCTCCTCCTTCGTTCCCGATCCCTGCTCTGCCCGGACAATCAATGGTCAATCACTTGACGATCGAACAAACTGAAGTGGTTACAGAACTGGAGAACCACAATGGCTGATGAAGCGAAGAGTTTCTCGCAACAACTCCTTGGATTCTGGGTCACCTTTGCGACCATGTTCAAGAAGGTTAATACCGTCCAATATCCAGAGGTTAAAGAACCAACCGCAGAGCGCTTCCATGGTCGCCATCAACTTAATCGCTATGAAGATGGGCTCGAGAAGTGCATCGGTTGTGAACTCTGCGCCTGGGCCTGTCCTGCAGATGCGATTTATGTCGAAGGTGCAGATAACACGCAAGAGGAACGTTTCTCTCCGGGAGAGCGTTTTGGTCAGGTCTATCAAATTAATTATCTGCGTTGTGTTTTCTGTGGCCTTTGCATCGAGGCCTGTCCAACTCGCGCACTCACGATGACCAACGAATATGAATTAGCCGATGATGATCGTGCCAAATTAATCTTTGAAAAGGATGATCTACTAGCGCCATTGCGTCAAGGAATGATCGCTCCACCGCATCCTATGTACCCAGATTCCAGCCATCTCAATTATTACAAGGGCGAAATCACCGGATCGCATCCTTCACAGGCACGTGAGGAGCAGAAGTAAAATGTTACACACCAGCTTCCACCTCGCGCTTACGGTCGGTCGCACAGCAACGCCTGAAGCAGTGCAATTTTGGATCTTGGCTCCGCTCGCGGTTATTGCAGCGTTAGGGATATTAGTTGTTAAGAAGGCGGTCCACTCTGCCCTTCTTTTGGCATGGGTGATGGTCACACTCGCCATCTTCTATATCGCCGAAGATGCGCTCTTCCTAGGAATCGTCCAGATCATCGTTTATACCGGAGCGGTCATGATGCTCTTCCTCTTTATTCTCATGCTTGTGGGAGTTGATAGCTCTGAGTCCCTCGTTGAAAACCTCAAGGGGCAGCGGATTCCTTCTATTGTGGCAGCCATCGGTCTGGGTGGTTTGATGCTCTCGCTTCTGGGTCGAGCGACCCTTCCAGCGCCGTCAGTTGGTCTGCAAACGGCTAACGCGGGTGGCAATGTGCAAGGGATAGCTAAATCTTTATTTACTCAATATGTCTGGGCCTTTGAAGTTGTTTCAGCGCTTCTGATTACCGCTGCCCTAGGCGCTATGGTCTTGGCGCACTCTCAAAAAGTTCGTTCGCCTTACGCACAACGCGACCTGTCTATTGCACGCTTTCGCAAGAGTTCGCTGGGCGATGCTGCAGGACTTCCTGCATCAGGGGTATTTGCTGGCCGTAACGCAGTCGACGTTCCGGCGCTCTTGCCCGATGGATCACCAGCCCCTACATCGGTTTCCCAAACTCTACGATCGCGTGGAGACATCATTACTAGCGCACCATTTGCGTTAGAAGCGATTGAAGAGCAGGAGGACTAAATGGATATTTCAAATTACCTCTACCTATCGGTCATGCTCTTTACGATCGGAGCGCTCGGCGTATTGATTCGTCGAAACGCCATCGTCATCTTTATGTGTATCGAGCTCATGCTCAATGCTTCTAATTTGGCTCTCGTAACTTTCTCCCGAATCCATGGCAATCTCGATGGTCAGGTCGCCTCGTTCTTCACGATGGTGGTCGCTGCCTGTGAAGTTGTTGTTGGTCTAGCCATCATCGTCACCATTTACCGCTCCCGTCGATCGGCATCAGTTGATGATGCCAGTTTGTTGAAGAACTAATGAGAACTAGCAGTCACTTGGTTTACCTCATCGCTCTTCCACTTTTTAGCTCTGCCTTGCTTCTTCTCCTTGGTCGTATCGCAGATAAGTGGGGTCATCTCCTAGCGACGCTTGTATCGGCTTCTGCGTTTGGCGTTGGAGTCTCTGAATTCATAGCGATGCACAGCCACACCGGTGCTAACCGCGCTGCTACCCAAAAGCTCTTTGAGTGGATCTCGGTCGGAAACCTCAAAGTCGATGCTTCACTATTGCTCGATCAACTCTCCATCTGCTTTGTTCTACTTATTACTGGGGTAGGAACTCTGATCCACATCTACTCCATTGCATATATGGACCACGACAAAGATCGCCGTCGCTTCTTCGCATATCTCAACTTCTTCATAGCGGCGATGTTGCTATTGGTCTTGGGCGATTCCTACCTGAATTTATATGTTGGCTGGGAAGGTGTTGGCCTAGCTTCATATCTCCTCATCGGATTTTGGAATCACAACCCAACGTACGCAGTCGCAGCAAAGAAAGCCTTTATAGCCAACAGAATCGGTGACGTCGGACTTTCACTAGCCATCATGATCTGTTTTACGCAATTTGGGGCGGTCTCATTCTCAGGTGTCAAAGCGGGTGCTTCGCATGCATCACCAGCTGCGTTAACTGCAATTGGAGCGATGCTCTTGTTGGCAGCGGCCGGAAAGTCCGCGCAGTTCCCATTGCAATCTTGGCTCGGCGACGCCATGGCTGGTCCAACTCCAGTTTCAGCGTTGATCCACGCCGCGACGATGGTGACCGCTGGCGTCTACCTCATTACTCGTTCAAACTTTATCTTTGATGCTTCTTCAACAGCGCGCCTACTCGTCGTAACAGTAGGCGTAATCACTCTCCTCTTCGGAGCGATCGTTGGTACCGCTAAAGATGACATTAAGAAAGCACTTGCTGCTTCCACTATGTCGCAGATCGGTTACATGATTCTGGCAACCGGGCTCGGTCCAGTTGGTTATGCCTTCGCCATCATGCATCTTTTGACTCATGGTTTCTTCAAGGCTGGAATGTTCTTAGGCGCAGGCTCGGTCATGCATGGTATGGATGACGAGATAAATATGCGCAAATACGGAGGCTTGGCCAAGTTGATGCCAATCACCGCGGTCACATTTGGCTTGGGTTATTTGGCGATCTTGGGCGTCCCACCTTTTGCTGGCTTCTATTCGAAGGACAAGATTATTGAGACCGCCTTTAATCAGGGCGGTGGCAAGGGAATTATTCTCGGGGGAGCCGCGCTTCTGGGCGCTGGAATCACCGCTTTCTATATGACCCGCGTAGTCGTGCTGACCTTTGCTGGCGCAAAACGCTGGAAAGATGGATCTCATCCTCATGAAAGTTCGGTCTTGATGTGGGGCCCAATGGTCGTCTTGGCAATCGGCTCGGTTGCATCTGGATTCCTTCTCAGCGCTGGTGGAGCTTTGGTTAACTGGCTCCAGCCAGTAGTTAATGCTTCACATGCAGAAGGCGGAAAAGAGTTGATGAATCCGCTCGTTGTATCCATACTGGCATTAGGAATTGTTGCACTGGGCGCCAGTTACGCGATTGTTAAATATCGCAGCGTCCCTGAGGTCGCTCCTGAAAACGTTTCTATCTTTACCGAGATCGCGCGTAAGGATCTTTACCAAGATATATTTAACGATGCCGTACTGGTGAAACCAGGCACTGCACTCACCGCTGGATTAGTTGCAACAGATCACCATGTGATTGACGGTGCGGTCCGACTAGTTGGTTGGGTGATTGGCGAAGTGTCCGATGTTCTCCGTAAGATTCAGAACGGTTACGTTCGGACATATGCACTGGCGATGTTCGTCGGCGTCTTTATCGGTGCCCTGATCCTTTGGGTGGTAACCGCATGAACCTCTTAACGCTCACAATCGTCCTGCCGCTATTAGGTGTGCTCGGCCTGGTCGCGGCTCCTAAAGAGAATACGCACCTCATTAAATTAATTGCCCTTGGTTCATCGCTGGTCACTCTGGTCAGTTCTCTCTTGATGTTGACCAAGTACAAGTTTGGAGTTCAAGGTTTCCAACTTGTTTCATCGCATTCATGGTTCAAGGTATTTAATATTAATTACGCGGTTGGAATTGATGGGTTGGCACTAGTGCTGATTCTGCTCACGACCGTACTTGTACCTATCGTCGTTGTCGGAGGTTGGAATGAAGCCGAGAATGGGCGATGGAGCGTAAAGACCTTCTACTTGCTGATCTTAGTTCTTGAGACATTCATGGTTGGGGTATTTGCAGCGACCGATGTCTTCTTGTTTTATGTAATCTTCGAAGCGATGCTGGTTCCTGTCTATTTCCTCATTGGTGGTTACGGGCGGGGCGATCGTGCCGCAGCAGCGCTGAAGTTCTTGCTGTACAGCCTCTTCGGTGGATTGCTGATGTTGGCAGCTGTCATCGGATTATTTGTGGTTTCAATTCATCAAGGCCCTGGTTCATTTGATGTAACAGCTCTCTCTCATCTCAAGATCAGCCACAATACGCAAGATTGGCTCTTCTTAGGCTTCTTTATCGCCTTTGCGATCAAGGCCCCACTCTTTCCATTCCACACCTGGCTTCCAGGTGCGGCAAAGTCTGCGACTCCTGGCACATCGATCTTGGTGCTCGGCGTACTCGACAAAGTCGGTACCTACGGCATGATTCGTTTCTGCCTTACCCTCTTCCCAGAGGCGACGAAGACCTTTGCTCCTTACATCATCGCGCTCTCGCTAATCTCAATTATCTATGGCGCTTTCTTGGCAATTGGCCAGAGAGACCTCAACTCCTTGATTGCCTTCACCTCGATCTCGCACTTCGGTTTTATTGTTCTTGGAATCTTTGCTATGACAAGCCAAGGTTTAACTGGTGCAACTTTGTACATGGTCAACCATGGATTTTCTACAGCAGCGCTCTTCCTTGTAGGCGGTTGGATGATCGAACGTCGCAAATCGACGCAGGTGGAAGACTTTGGTGGACTGCAACGAATAACGCCAGTTATGGCCTGGAGCTTCTTTATTGCAGGCATGTCCGCACTTGCACTCCCTGGACTTTCAAGTTTTGTAAGTGAATTCCTCGTTCTGATCGGAACTTTCACTCGGTATCCAGCCGCGGCAATTATCGGAACACTCGGAATCGTGCTCGCTGCTCTCTACATTTTAATCTTGGTGCAACGCACCCTTCATGGACCGCTGCAGCCAGGGAATGAAGATACGCCCGATCTCAATTGGCGCGAGAAATTCGCACTGGCCCCGGTTATTGTGGCGCTAGTTCTCCTCGGTTTTTATCCCAAGCCCGCTATCCACGTGATTGACCCAGCGACCAGCCAAATTATGGCAGCGGCTCAAGTCACAGACCCAACTCCATTGGCAGGTAAATAATGCTTACTACTCCTAGCCTTGATTACAACTTACTTGCACCAATCCTGATCGTCTTAGGTGGTGCGCTCCTGGGCGTCTTCGTTGAAGGATTTGTAGGCCGTGCCTATCGCGCTCGTATCCAAATCATTATCGCCCTAGTTACAACAGCTACCGCATTTTGTTGGGTGATCTCGATTCACAATCTAGTCTCGCAAACTGCTGCGGTGGATTCCGTTTCAATAGATGGAGGCGGCCTCTTCATGCAAGGTGCAATTCTCGCCTTGGCCTTTGTAGCGCTCCTCTTCTTCACGCAGGATGACCACTTTGCACCGCAAGCATCTGCTCTTCCTGGATCACAAGAAGAAGCAGCTGCCGTGCTAGCTGGTGTTCAAATGACGGAAATCTATCCCCTGGTGCTCTTTGCTATCTCTGGAATGTTGCTCTTCCCGGTAGCCCATGATCTGATCACCCTCTTTGTTGCCCTAGAAGTTCTCTCTATTCCGCTCTACATCATCACCGGGTTGGCCAGACGCCGCCGCCTCTTGTCGCAAGAAGCAGCCCTTAAGTATTTCTTGCTCGGCGCGTACTCCTCTGCCTTCTTCCTCTTTGGTGGGGCGCTCTTGTATGGATTTTCAGGCAGCCTCTCGCTAGCCATGATCCGCAACGCTGCCGCTGTCCCTGGCGCAAATCACATCTTCTTATTGCTCGGGATAGTTTTGATGTCGGTTGGATTGCTCTTTAAAGTTGGAGCGGTGCCATTCCATTCATGGACTCCCGATGTTTATCAAGGAGCCCCAACTGCTGTTACAGGATTTATGGCGGCCTGTACCAAGGTCGCGGCTTTTGGTGCGATGTTCCGTATCTTTATCGTTGGTTTTGCAGCGGTGCAAAATGATTGGCGTCCAGTATTTGTTGCGATCTCAATCGTAACCATGGCTGGCGGTGCTATTGCGGCGATTTCACAACGCGATGTAAAGCGCACCTTGGCTTACTCTTCCATTACTCACGCTGGATTCTTGATGGCCGGAATAATCGCCTTGAGCAAGGCTGGCTTAACTTCAATGATGTTCTATTTAGTAGCGTATGGCTTTGCCACCATCGGGGCCTTTGGAATTGTGACGCTCGTTCGGGATTCAACTGGTGAGGTCAATGATCTTAATCGTTGGGCCGGACTTGCTAAGAAATCCCCAGGGGTGGCCACTGCTTTTGCTCTCTTTCTCTTGAGTTTTGGTGGAATTCCACTCACCGCTGGTTTCATTGCAAAGTTCTCTATCTTCACAGCAGCGTATGCATCGGGAAATATTGCGATCGTCGTCGTGGGAGTACTTTCTAGCGCGATTGCGCTGTTCTTCTATCTTCGCGTCATCCTGATTATGTTCTTTAAAGAACCTACAGACGACACGGTCACCGTTGCGATTCCATCATTCTTGGTTACGACAGGAATTACGATCTGCTTCGTGATTACATTGGTACTAGGTGTTTATCCAAACTTGCTCTTTAATTTGGCTAACACCATGACCACACTCGTTCCTTAATTAATCCCCAGATATTTCATTAAACGGATTTGATTCCCCTCGTGGCCCAGGATGGTCATAAAAGTCCTTGATTATTGGATGCAATAAGTGCGGCTTTATCTTGTGAGTCGCATGCGGTGAACCCGGGATGATGGCCAGACGGCCATTAGAAAGAGCTTGATATAAATCAACTCCATGGTGCGGGCTAAAGGGTTCGTCATCTCCATTGACAACCAAGACCGGGCAGGTAATTGTGGCCAGTTCTGCGACGGTGATATTTGGCTCGGTAGCCCAAACATCGTGTGCCTTTTGAATAATGATATCGAGCATCTCTGCAGCATCTGGTGAGCGTTCGGCAAAATCGGCACGATTTTCATCGGTGACAACCACCTCGCCACCCAAAGCGAGTCCTGCGTCCCAGTTGTAATTAGTACCTGTGGCAATAATTGATAAGACCAAGTCTGGCCGTGCGATCGCAACCAAGAGCGCGATGATTCCACCGTCGCTGTGGCCGAGGAGGTGCGTCGGGGCACCGATTACATCTTCTATATATGCAATTGCTTCATCGCGTTGAAAATCAAAGTGATAGAAACCTTCGCGGATACCAGTGCGTCCATGCGCGCTGCGGTCATAGCCATATACATGAAAGCGATCTTCGATCGCGGGAAGAATATGATAATCAAAGTTCTCGGTAGCGCTTAAACCGCCATGGAGCAGCAAAAGTGGCGCTCCATTGTTTGGGTATTCAACGCTCCAAGTCTGATGTCCGCGCAGATCGATGTATGCCATGGGTTTAAATCGAGTCCATGATGTGGCGATTACCGCGATCGAAGGTGAAATAGTTCCAACTCCAGTCAGCAATGGTGCCGATCCGATTTCGTCCGCCCATTAAGTAGAAGAGGTGCAAGAAGAGCCAACCAAACCAGGCGATGGGGCCGCTGATCTTCAATTTTTTAACTTGGATGATGGCCTTATGGCGACCGATGGTAGCCATCGACCCCTTATCTTTATAAAGGAATTCCTTGAGCGCTTGACCCTTACTTGCCCGTTTAATTTGCTCAGCGACGAAGCGACCTTGTTGCATTGCAACAGGGGCGACTTGTGGCAGGAAGCGACCATTCGATCCGCGGACCCCAGCGCAATCTCCGACCGCCCAGACGTATGGATAATTCGTAATTTGCATCGTCTGTTCTGTTTTAAGGCGGAATCCTTCTGTTGGAACACTGAGATCATAGATACCAGGGGAGCTAGTAACGCCAGCCGCCCAGATCATCACGTGTGCTCGCATGGAACTTCCATCTGCAAAGTTGATGGTTCCAAATTCGAGCGACTTTACAGCCGTTTTGAGCATCAGATTTACGCCTAGCTTCTCTAATTCCTTCTGCGCTTTGTCGGTCAGTGATTGATCAAACATCGGCAGTACCCGAGGCCCAGCTTCGACAAGATATACATCGATCTTGGAAGCAGCTTCGGCCTGATCACTATGGAGAGGCCCCTTGATTAATTCGCCAAGGGCTCCAGCCATTTCGACTCCGGTAGGGCCGCCACCAACCACTACAACTTTTAGGCGAGTGTCATCCTGAAAACGGCAGAGATCTTCATAACGGCGCATGATCTCAGAGCGAATAGCGAGAGATTCATGAACTGACTTCATTCCGAGGCCATATTCATGTACCCCAGGAATTCCAAAATCAGCGGTGACCGAACCCATGGCTACGACGAGGTGGTCAAAAGGGATCACCTCACTGCTATCGAGTTTGACCGTCTTATTTTTGTGATCGATCGAAATAGGTGAACCCATATGAAAGCGGCCCCCGGTTTTGCGGAGTGCACCGCGGATGGGGTAGGCAATATGGTCTGCAGCAATACCGGCGGTAGCCACCTGATAAAGCAGAGGAAGGAAAGTTTGATAATTATTACGGTCCACGACGGTGATTTCCGCATCGTGACCCAGAGCCTCGGCCGTTGCCAGTCCGCCAAAGCCTCCGCCAAGGATTACAACGCGGGGTTTTGCCATTGGGATCTACCTTTTTCTTCTATCAGTGGAGCACGTGGCGATCACTGGTCGATTCGCTACCAGCTCTGGTTTCGAATATCCGAATCTATCTCCTCAGTCTACTGTTAATCAGGTGAACACAACTCCTAAGAATCGTCGAGTACTCGTTACTGGTGCATCGGGCTATGTGGGCAGTCGACTGGTGACCTCACTCTTAGCGCAGGGTTCTCTCGTCCGGGTACTGGTACGAGATAGATCGAAAATTGTCGGCCTACCCTGGTATTCACAGGTTGAAGTTTCGGTGGGCAGTGCCACCAAGCTCGAAGAAATTTCAGCAGCTCTTTCGGGAGTCCACACCGCCTTTTATCTGCTTCATTCCATTGGCGCCGGGGGTCGATTCGATCAAGTGGAAGAAGCGATGGCGCTCACATTTGGCCAAGCGGCCCAAGAGGCTGATGTCTCTCAAATAATTTATCTCGGTGGAATTGCAAATGATGCGAGCCAGAGTCAACACCTGGCATCGCGGGCAAATACGGGTGCATCTTTGGCTAAATTTAACGTTCCAGTATTGGAGTTGCGAGCGGGAATTATTATCGGTTCAGGCTCTGCCTCCTTCGAAATGATTCGACACATGACTCACAGGTTGCCTGTAATGATCACGCCGAAGTGGGTGAGCAATCGAACTCAACCGATTGCAATTCGAGATGTCCTTTACTACCTCGACGAAGTGGCAAAACTCAACGAACCAAAATCTGGAATCTTCGATGTGGGTGGTCCTGATGTGATGACGTATGCGCAGCTCATGAAGACCTTCGCTCGAGTCTCCAAATTGCCTCGGCGAATTATTATCAAGGTTCCATTTTTGTCGGTCTGGCTTTCAAGTTTATGGATTGGCCTGGTAACCCCGGTCCCAGTAGCGCTGGCTCGACCGCTGGTTGGATCGCTGATCAACGAAGCGGTTATGGATAAACAGAAGTCCATTTCGCTACTTATTTCGCCTCCTCCTTCTGGTTTGATCTCGGTCGAGCAGGCATTTGAATTAGCACTCTCCAAGGTAGCTCGCAATGAAGTTGCTTCTCGATGGTCTGATGCCGACGCGATTATGCCGCCGTGGCAGAAAACCCAATCAGATCCCTCATGGGCTGGAGATGCCGAGTATCACGACAAGAGAATTATTTATACGGATGCTTCCCTTGATTCACTCTGGAAGAGCATTGAAGAGATCGGCGGAGAGCGCGGTTGGTACGGCGCCGATTTTCTCTGGTGGTCGCGAGGATTAATAGATCGCCTCATCGGTGGAGTGGGCCTGCGTAGAGGTCGTCGGGATCCACATATATTGCGCCAAGGCGAGAGCGTAGATTTCTGGAGGGTGGAAAATTTGCAACCCCAACAGGTTCTGACGCTTTATGCCGAGATGATCCTGCCAGGCAAAGCGTGGCTAGAATTTTCGCTCGCGCAGGTGGTACACGATGGCAGATCGATGCGATCGTTAACTCAAGTCGCAACATTTCAACCGAAGGGGGCGGGCGGCCACCTGTACTGGGCCGTGGTTGCACCTTTCCATAAATTAGTTTTTCCGACGATGGCGAAGAACATAATTAAGGAAGCTCTCCGGAAGGATGAGGTCGCGCGGGAACACGGAAGATAGATAATCTCGAATCTGCAGATATTGTCAGCCTAAGCAATTAGTATCAGTGCATGGAATTCCAAGGTAGCGCTATGGATTTGAACCTCTCTTCAGGCAGTGGCCTTACCGAACTCGAACTTCAAATCCTGGATTTCGAGCGGCAATGGTGGCGCTATGCCGGGGCCAAGGAATCTTCGATTAAAGAGCTCTTTGACCTCACTCCGCCTGCTTACTACCAGCTCCTTAATAACCTGATCGATCGCGAGGATGCCCTTCTGAGCCAGCCGATGCTGGTAAAGCGTCTGCGCCGGCTGCGGGAAGCCCGCACAGAGGCTCGCTCCGCGGGCTTTCGCCTCTAAAACCCCTCATAGCCCCGCCTCCTCGGTTGGCAGCCCCCGCGGGCTTTCGCTAGAGTTTGGTTAGCACTCTCGCCCTTACTCTGCTAATTGGCAGGGGAGCCGCGATAAGTGGAAATCCGAGAAGCGTTGAAGAAAAAGGGAGCACATCATGGCCGTTGCCATTAAGCCACTTGAAGACCGCATCGTTGTTAAGGCCAATGAGGCCGAGCAGACCACAGCGTCAGGTCTGGTTATTCCAGATACCGCTAAAGAGAAGCCACAAGAGGGCACCGTTATTGCCGTCGGCCCAGGTCGCTTTGATGATGGCGTACGCACTCCAATGGATGTAAAAGTTGGAGATGTAGTTCTTTACAGCAAGTACGGCGGAACTGAAGTTAAGTACAACAACGAGGAATACCTCGTTCTCTCTGCCCGCGATGTACTAGCGATCATTGAGAAGTAACCACCATGGGTAAAACTATTTCATTTGACGAGAACGCTCGTCGTGCGATGGAACGCGGCGTCAACATTCTCGCCGACACCGTCAAAGTAACGCTTGGACCCCGCGGTCGTAACGTCGTTCTTGCAAAGGGTTATGGCGCACCGTTGATCACCAACGATGGCGTCACCATTGCTAAAGAGATCGAACTAGAAGATCCAGCCGAAAACATGGGCGCTCAGCTCGTTAAGCAAGTTGCTGAGAAGACCAATGATGTTGCAGGTGATGGAACTACTACTGCGACAGTTTTGGCACAGGCAATGGTTCGCGAAGGTTTACGTAACCTCGCTGCTGGCGCTCAGCCAATGGATATCAAATACGGAATCGAAGCAGCTGTTAAGGCAATCTCCGAGGAGCTCAAGAAGAATTCAACACCAGTATCTGGCAAGGCTCAGATCGCTGATGTTGCAACAATTTCAGCTCAAGATAAGGCGATCGGCGATCTCATCGCAGAAGCGATGGATAAGGTCGGCAAAGATGGCGTTATTACCGTAGAAGAGTCTTCAACGACTGGCCTCGAGCTCGATTTCACCGAGGGAATGCAATTCGATAAGGGCTACATAAGTCCTTACTTTGTAACTGACTCAGATCGCATGGAGACGGTTCTAGAGGATGCCTTCATTCTGATTTCAGCGCAGAAGATCTCATCGCTCTCTGACATCCTTCCTGTGCTCGAGAAGGTAGCAGCTGCTAATAAGCCGCTATTGATCATTGCCGAAGATGTAGAAGGCGAAGCACTCTCTACCCTCGTCGTCAACCGTATGCGTGGAACGTTCACTTCAGCGGCAGTTAAGGCTCCTGGATTTGGTGACCGTCGCAAAGCGATGTTGCAAGATATTGCAATCTTGACCGGTGGTCAGGTTATTACTTCAGAGGTTGGTCTCAAGCTCGATCAAGTAACCCTTGAACTCTTGGGTAAAGCCCGTCGCATTGTCATCACCAAGGACGCTACAACAATCGTCGATGGCGCCGGAGATAAAGGCGAAGTTGCAAACCGTGTGAACGAAATTCGCAACGAGCTAGCAACTACCGATTCTGAATGGGATCGCGAGAAGCTACAAGAGCGAGTTGCAAAACTTGCCGGTGGCGTTTGCGTCATCAAGGTTGGTGCGCATACCGAAGTGGAACTTAAAGAGAAGAAGCACCGTCTGGAAGATGCAATTTCTGCTACCCGCGCGGCAGTAGAAGAGGGCATCGTCGTTGGCGGCGGAGCAGCGCTCGTTCATGCTGCGGCGGCTATCGAAAATGATCTCGGCTTCGAAGGCGATCGCGCCGTTGGTGTTCGTCTTGTCCGCAAAGCCTGCGATGAGCCACTTCGTTGGATCGCGGAAAATGCCGGACATGAAGGATATGTCGTTGTCGCAAAGGTTCGTACCTTGGGTGCAAATGAAGGTTTCAACGCTGCAACAGATATCTACGAAGATCTCGTCAAGGTTGGCGTCATTGATCCAGTAAAGGTAACGCGTTCTGCGCTCGCCAACGCTGCTTCCATCGCCGCCATGTTCATTACAACAGAGGTTCTCGTTTTTGAGACCCCTGAAGATGAGCAACGCGTGCAGGCAGCAGCTGCCGGCCATTCACATGGACCTGGCGGGCACAATCACTAATTAGAACCAATAAAAAACCCCGGTCACAATGACCGGGGTTTTTTATTACCTAAAATTAGGAAGCAGGGGTTAGTACTGCAACAGGACGAATTGCGCGCTCATTTTGTTCAATGATCGTTGTGCGATCATCTTCCGAGAGGCCACCCCAAATTCCATACGGCTCTTGAACGGCGAGCGCATGTTTGCGGCATGCTTCGATCACGGGACAGGTAGCGCAGACAGCTTTAGCAGTAGCTTCGCGATTGGCGCGACGGGGACCGCGTTCGCCATCAGGATGGAAGAACATCTCAGTAGGAAGTTCTTGGCATGCTCCTTGGTACTGCCACTCCCATTCGGATGCGACAGGACGTGGAAGTCTTGAAATCTCGGCCATGGCCCCTCCTTCTTACCTAGAATCCGACTATACAATCGATTCATAGGTTGTTCAACTCTCCTAGAAGAGCGATATATGTGCTATTCCTTCGATTCGTGAACGCTTCAAGTGGCAGAAATATGCCCATTGAGCGACTATTAGGGCATGTCTTCTGCGTCACCAGCGCTTCCAGAGTCGCAACCGATCCTGCTTACGGTGGCCGCTGTTGCCCGCAGGTTAGGGGTAGCCCCCTCTACTCTGCGAACATGGGATAGGCGATATGGCTTGGGCCCAAGTGAGCATGCCGCAGGCGAACACCGCAAATACTCACAGGCAGATATCTCTCGTCTCGTCTATATGCACAAACTCGTCATCTCTGGGGTGCCACCAGTAGATGCTGCCCGAATGGCGGCCGCTCACGACGAAGTAGCGCCCGAGAGCACCCCAGCTCCAATTCCCTACGTGGATGGCCAACTCGTGAATTCTCTTTTAAGAGCAGCGCACCGCATGGATCGCGGCAGTATCGAGAGGGAGATTCGTTCTCAGATAAATACCGTGGGCGTTGCTTTTGCATGGACCAACGTGCTCGTCCCATTACTCCTAGCCATTGGTGAAACTTGGGAACGGGAAGGCACAGGTATCGCTAGCGAACATATGGTCTCCGATGTCATTAAAAACATCTTGAGCGAGCAGACCATTGTTTCAAATCCCAGAAATCAGGTTCCCGTACTCATTGCCTGTGTAGGAGATGAATCGCACTCCCTCGCCATTAAGGCGCTCGCTGCCACTCTGGCTGCTGACAATATTCAGGTCCAATTCCTAGGAGCCAATACACCGATTGAAGCGATCGTTGAGGTTGTCACTCGCTGCGCTCCACCAGCCGTTTTTCTCTGGGCACAAGTGCCAAAGCACACCTGTGTGGAGACTCTTGCCGCGCTTCCAGCCGTTCGCCCAGCTCCTCGCGTAATTTTAGGCGGGCCCGGCTGGGCGAGTGCTGAATATGACGGGGCGTATAGAGCCAAAGATCTGGAATCCGCCTGTCGCGAAATTTCCCAAGCCCTCGGTTTATAAGCGCCGCCTGCTTTAAGGGCACTGATTGGAAACCCCTAGACTGGCCCAATGATGGAACAGGCCCGCGAAAAAGTCATCCTTTTGGGTCTGACCTATGACGATGTTCTCTTGCTTCCAGATGCATCGGAAGTTGTTCCGAGCGAGGTCGACACCAAGACGCGTTTGACGCGCAATATCTCTCTTTCTATTCCCGTGATCTCATCGGCCATGGATACTGTCACGGAGTCAGCAATGGCAATCGCCATGGCCAAGGCCGGTGGAATCGGGATCTTGCACCGTAATTTGGCGATCGCCGATCAGGTAGAACACGTGAAGTTGGCGAAGGCCCACGGAATTGTTGGGGCCGCGGTGGGCGTTGGAGAAGATGGATATGCCCGCGCCGTGGCACTCATCGACGCTGGAGTAGATGTAATTGTCGTTGACACTGCCCACGGGCATCACCGCGGAGTCCTTGATGCAGTTGCCCGCATTAAGAAAGATTTTCCTCACGTAGATGTCATTGGCGGAAATGTCGCTACTCGTGCTGGAGCTCAAGCGCTTATTAACGCTGGTGTTGATGCCGTAAAAGTTGGAGTCGGCCCTGGTTCGATCTGCACAACACGTGTTGTTGCAGGGGTGGGTGTCCCGCAGCTCACGGCAATCATGGAAGCCCACAAAGCATGTGTCACAGCTGGCATTCCATTAATCGCTGATGGAGGGTTACAACATTCTGGTGATATTGCTAAAGCGATCGTTGCTGGAGCAGATACCGTAATGCTTGGATCTCTCCTCGCAGGGTGCGATGAATCTCCTGCCGATCTCATCGAAATTAATGGGAAGCAATATAAAGGTTATCGCGGCATGGGCTCTCTAGGCGCGATGCAATCTCGCGGCGAACAGAAGTCATATTCTAAAGATCGATATATGCAAGATGATGTACTTGCCGAAGATAAATTGGTTCCCGAAGGCATTGAGGGCAAAGTTAAGTACAGCGGTGCAGTGGCAGCAGTTGTCCACCAACTTGTTGGTGGCTTGCGCTCGGGAATGGGTTATGCCGGAGCTGCCAATATTGCAGAGCTCAAGAGCAGGGGCCAATTGATTCAAATTACTTCCGCTGGCTTACAAGAGAGTCACCCCCATGACATCTTCGATGTAGCAGATGCGCCCAACTATCGCGGTGGGAATTAGACCGTGGAAAGCACTGAGGAGTCGCAATGAATGAAATAGAAATCGGACCGGGCAAGCGCGCCCACATCGGTTACTCATTTGACGATATTGCTATCGTTCCTAGCCGACGTACTCGTGATCCTGAAGAAGTTTCTATTCAATGGCAGATCGATGCCTACAAGTTCGGCCTACCCATGCTGGCTGCTCCCATGGATTCAGTCGTTTCACCAGAAACCGCTATTGCGATCGGAAAATTGGGCGGCGTTGGTGTTCTAAATCTGGAAGGTCTCTGGACTCGCCACGAAGATCCTCGTATTCCTCTTGGAGAGATCGCTTCCCTGCCACAAGAGCAGGCCATCGGCCGCATGCAGGAGTTGTATTCCGCTCCCATTCAACCGGAATTGATTAAAGCTCGCATCGCCGAAATTCGCGCATCTGGTGTGACTGTCGCCGCCGCATTATCTCCGCAACGTACCGCCGAACTGCATGAGGTAGTTGTCAAAGCCGGCGTGGATCTCTTTGTTATTCGCGGTACTACTGTGAGTGCTGAGCATGTATCGTCCAAGACCGAACCACTTAACTTGAAAAAGTTTATTTATGAATTAGATGTTCCAGTAATCGTCGGAGGATGCGCAACGGCGACAGGCGCACTGCACCTGATGCGTGCGGGAGCTGCTGGCGTTCTCGTTGGATTTGGTGGTGGTGCCGCACATACAACGCGCACCGTTCTTGGAATCGCGGTTCCTATGGCCTCTGCTGTTGCGGAAGTTGCTTCGGCACGCCGTGATTACATGGATGAGTCAGGTGGTCGATATGTACATGTTATTGCCGATGGATCTGTCGGTCGCAGTGGTGATATCGCTAAGGCGATTGCCTGCGGCGCAGATGCCGTCATGATGGGAAGTCCGCTTGCTCGGGCCGTTGAGGCACCAGGTAAAGGTTGGCACTGGGGTGCTGAGGCGCATCACTTAGAACTTCCTCGTGGCGACAGAGTCCGCGTCGGAACCGTTGGAACTTTGCAAGAAATTCTTACCGGACCTTCACACACCTCAGATGGTTCGATGAATCTCTTCGGTGCTCTGCGCCGCGGTATGGCAACGTCGGGTTACTCCGATCTCAAGGAATTCCAGCGGGTAGAAGTAGTTATTCACCGTGCCTGATCTCGTCCTCGTCGTTGATTTTGGCGCACAGTACGCCCAACTCATCGCACGGCGGGTTCGTCAAGCGCATGTCTATTCCGAGATAGTTCCTTCCACAATGTCGGTTGCAGAGATGCTCGCCAAGGCTCCCAAGGCAATCATCTTGAGTGGTGGACCATCGAGCGTATATGCAGATGGAGCTCCAACACTCGACCCAGCACTATTCCGACACGACATCCCGATCTTCGGTATCTGTTACGGATTCCAGGTGATGGCTGCCGCGCTAGGTGGAGTTGTCACCCAGACCGGTAATTCCGAATTTGGTCGCACTTCGATGAGCCACGATGACAGTTCAAGGTTGCTACGCGGATTGGATACACAATCTAGGGTCTGGATGAGTCATGGCGATTCTGTTACCGCTGTTCCAGCGGGATTTACTGCCACCGCGCGTACTGCAGATACTCCCATCGTTGCCTTTGAAAATAGCGATGCAACTCTCGCCGGTGTTCAGTTTCACCCAGAAGTGCTGCACTCCGAGAATGGTCAAGAGATTTTACGCCGTTGGTTAATCGACATTGTTGGATGCGAACCCACAT
>Ga0118677_10002246_pt1 | contig 39176 bp, 50 predicted proteins | sample AliMusrvi5mmetaG_FD_86154 | JGI IMG/M metagenome (GOLD analysis project Ga0118677, IMG submission 86154) | reverse complement strand
CGCTTCGCAATTAGCTTCGCCAGCTCAGGCTGACGGTCCTCGCGTGGGATCCACTTTGCCAGAAGAGAGAGCGGCTTTCCCTCGGCGGCGGCGACATCATCCTTTGCAAGCTGCTGCTCAACGAGATCAAGGACAACGGGGACAACTGCGGGGCTAACCGTCGTCAGGTGGAAGAGGTCACGCCACGAGCCATACTCCGTCAGCAAGGGGAGCATCTTGATGGCGTCATCACGGTGGTGCTCAAGCATGTACTCCCACATCAGTGTCGTGGAGGCGCGCTCGCCCTTGCCGCCGCGAATGTCCCTGTTCTGGAAGAGAAGCACCCAGAGGTCCTCGTAGGCGCTCAGCGCGGCGGGCTCTGCCCAGATGTCACCTGGCAGAAGAGAGCAGACCTCCTTCATCTGCTCCTGAACTGTCTCCCGCGTCACGCCGCGCACAAGCTGCGTGTTGAGAGCCACCAGCGCTGAGCCAACACCCTCCGCGGTGTAGACGTCGCTGCCCTTCTCGCCGATCTTGGTAAGATTGTAAGAACTCATCTTGCTCCAAGTATTGAATACTTGAACTTTACGTGCGTATCGTATTCAATTTTTCAAGTTAGTACGCAGAGTCCACGGATTTTCCGTCCACCACTCTTCCATGCCTCGTCTGTAAAGATACGCTCTCTCATTGCGCGGGTCTCCTTCTCTGAAAATCCTCCCAGCCCTGCTTTCTCTGTGAAGATTTTTACCTCGATTTCTTCTGACTCTTCAAACCGAAAAGTCTTCTCCATCCATATAATAAACTTCTTCTCTTTTTCATCCATGTCTGAGCGCATTGCCCTCTTAAATAAGAATCCTGGAAGTGGCTCGTCGGCGTCATGTGTCGCAGTACGTATTTGTTCTTCGTCACCCAGGGAGATTGCCAAAAGACCCTTAATCTGCGCCTCCAATTGATGAACCATTGCCATCTGCTCAGTGTAAATAGAATCAATCTTCTTCTTGTTATTTGAAAAGGTGTTGCGCATTTCTACCATGGACTTCAAGTGAGAACGAATGAGAGAGGAAACCATTGTAGATCGCTGCTGAAGAGTTTCCTCCTTCGCTGTTGTCTGCACAGTTCCTTTCTGTTCAATCAGTTTCTCCATGACCTCAAAAAAGGGGCGCAGAGAAATAAAAAACATATCAAGATCATCCTTTCGCATGAGGTTGCCTATGTAAAGAATTGGCTTACCGAGCTCGTTGAATTCAATGTCCAGGTCACCAGACCGCACATGTCCCGCAACACCAGAATTCAGAGAAATCATAATTCCACCGATGGCATCGGCGTTCTGACGAAGATCGCGGTGAAGTTTATCAATCTCCATTTGAGAGATCGGGCGCGTATAGTCCTTTGAATCAACCAGATACCTATGCTTGGCTTTTCCTCTGATTATGTGCATATCACCAGAATAGGCTTCCTTATTGCGTGGCTGAACCTCGCAGTCCAGAGTTCTCTTCAGAAGTTCTTCTACAACAAGTTCGCCGCGCTTCCCTTTCAGAGACGAATTGTTACTTGTCTTATTCAGAGTTTCACTCAGGCGATCTACCTTTGTACCGAACTCCATGATAACCTTGAGCTGTGCGCGAAGGCTCTCAATCTCAGAGTCCTTGGCTCTAAGAATAGGAGCTGAGAGTTGTTCTGATCTCTGCTGTAAATTTTTTTGCCATTCTGCATTTGAGACTTCAAGTTGCGAGAGCTGATCATTCTTAAGCTTTACAAGCTCCTCTAACTTAGCCTTTTCCTTCTGAATCTTAGCATACTTGGTATCATACTCTTCCTGAATTTCCTTGCTCGTCTCTTCATGCGTCTCTTGACGAATAATAGAGGATACGTTGGTGTAGAGTTGTTCAACAGCTTCTGCGCCAAGTTTGAGAGCATGTGCTACTTTTTCTGGACTTTCTCGTGTAAAAAATGTGGGCACTTCGAAGTGTTTGGGTACCCTGAGTATTATCTCCATTTTTCTGTTCTTAGTTAGTGATTTTTCTTTACGCGGTCTGGAGCTCCTCAATACGCTTGTGCGCTTCCTTGAGGCTCTCATCAATCTCTTCAACCTCAATTAGGTCACGCATTGACCATGCTGCCTTCTTTGTAAAACGGAAGAGGCGACTCTCAAGGCAACGGATGCGCCAATCCCAGAATGAAATGGAGTCCCATTCATCTGCTAGGTTGTTATTGTAATCTGCCTGTGCAAGATCAGCTAACTTCTGTGCTACAGGCGACGTAGGACTCGGCAGCGCCAGAGGCTCAAGGAAAGAAGGGCGATTCATTATATAGTGTTGTTAGTACTAGTAAAAAATACATGGTCATCGTTTTCAATTTTACAATTTTGTTCTACAGACGGGGCACACCTGCTTTGTTTTTACCCACTGTTTTAGAGCGTCCATATCAAAACAGTGATAGCACGAGGTTACAGCCATACGAGATGCATCTGTAAATTCACAGAGTGTAATCGGACAAGATTCCTTCTTTTGTAGACGATCCTGAATGATTAAATCAACTACATACGCGGGTAGAAGAGTTTTGATCTCAGTTCGTATATTGACAGGATTTTGTATATGTTCTTGCTGCCTTGAAAGTACTCGCTTGTACATATCATATAGAACTGTAAGATCACGTTCATTCTGATTAGTTGGCTTCACAGGATAATACCGCAAAGGAAGAAAGTCTTTAGTATCAAAATTAACGACTGGGATTCTCTCACTCTTGTATGTAAAATACTCTGCATGAACCCAGTATTTTACTGGCGAAGAGGCGTTGCGTATTCTCGTTTCTAGAATTTCTGGCAGTACAGTCTCCTGCCCTGAAAGAGAATGTAGTACAAGCGATGTAGATAGATTTACCCAATCCGCATTCTCTACTTCAGAAAGAATCACTCCGTGAAAAGACTCAAGAATCTGAAAGGATGGTACACCGATTGTTGTAGGTCTTAAGATAGCGAGGTATCGTGGTAGTTGTCTGTTTGTGGTCATTGTTCACACTAAAAATAAGGTTGAAATTTTTTTCAAGTTTTACGGGACCTAAAACAACATCTTGAGGAAGACCATCCATCCTAAGATGAATATTGTTAAACCAAATACCACTTCACCAATGTACCTTACATCCTCACGAAACGTTGTAATAACCATTTGGGTACATTGATTTAATGGGTAGCAACGCTCAATTTTACCATATCGTTTCTAAAATGTAGTCAAGGCTGTAACCCATGTCAAAATATTTTTGTAAATACATTGGGTGAAACACTTCTGCGACCAGTCGTTCTTTTATAGGAGCCTTGACATCTTTCATATCCTGTTTTACTTGTTTACGTATTACTTTGAATCCTGGTATAAAATGTGATTCAAATGAAGATTGTACGATGGGATCAAGATCTAGATCAACTGCTTTTTCTAGATCATAAAAGACGAGTTCCTTCATTGAGGGAATTGTTGTTAATGAAAGAAAGAAACTGTTGACTACAGAATTCATTGTTTCGGGTGGATTCTCTCGCAAAAGTACAATTTTTTTATTTAACCAGGTCACAATTATAGATAACATCTTTGGTCCGCCCTTTTTAAAGAGAACAGAAAGTGCATGTGATGAATGATTTGTCATGACGAACTGCCATGTGTGTTGTCTCCAAATATACGCCAAGAGATAAGGAAGGCATTTGTACACAAATTCAAGTTCTAGTCTATCATGTTCAAGAAGTAACAGGTATAGATCAAAATAGATCATCTCCCTATTATCTGTAAAATCTTCTCTTGTAAAGACTGGCTTTTCTCTTTCAACTGCGTCAAGTATTTTATTCTTATACTGTACTCTGCAATGCCAGTTATATTTAAGGCGATAATACGTTAGGAATTTTCTCTTCCATTCTTCCCTAGTGATGCCCTGATGTAAGTGACATCGGCTTTCATTATGTATGGCATAATTTCTACATGGTCTATCCCGTTTTGTAAATCCTGTACAAAACGACATGGTTCATTGGCAACTGTAAAAAATAAATAAATGTCAATTTTTATTATGTTCTTACTTGCTTTACTTCTTAATGGGCGGGGTGGTTGGTGGAATCGAGTTGAGGAACTTATCAATCTTTGCCGCAATTCGGTCTAGGCGATCCCACTCTGCCTGGAGGGTGGCGGCGTGCCCATCATCTTCGTCGTCAATCTGCGTGTCGAGTTCCTCTTGATTCGTTTCCAGGATGTCAAGAAACTTCTTGAGGAGTGGAATGGCGCGATCCTCTTGAATCGGCTCCTTGAGTTCGGCGAGAAGGGCGCGAAATTGTGTGATCATTTCCTCTTCGTTGGGAAGGATGGGCGTTAAGAGATTGCGGCGAAGTTCCTTCTTAAATGAGTGCATGAGCCTGAGAAAGGTGGGGTTCTCGGTGGTCATTTTTGAGGGGGTGCGGTCATTGTGCTCATTGACTAGTTCAATTTTTTAAACTCCGTTATATAGACAGCAACCAGGTTGCATGTGATCCAATTGATTTTTTATTTTGTTGCGGCATGCGCAACATGGTTGAAGTAGAGTGGCTAGTTTCATCTTTTTCTTTTCTAAGATAGTAGTCCACTGTTCTATCTGATCTGGAGTCATTCTTGTAAATAGTTTCATCTTTATCGCATTGATATCGTCGTTTAGTTCTGTAATTAGATCTACTTTAGGTTTGGGCTTACAGAATTCACAGAGTTTGTCTGATGTTGGTAACATAACAAGACAATATGGACCATTACAGAAAAAACTATGGGATGGCATTATGTAATTGATTAAAAGTAGTATTTATTCTTTATATTACGCGTAGAGGTCTTCCTCGTTTTCTGGCGTGTTGGTTGGAGGAGGTAGCTGTGTTGCCGCTGCTGAGGCTGTCGCAAGCATCTCCTTATTTCCAGCAAGGACAGCAGCAACATCACTTGTAAACTTATCACATGCCGCCACTGCGTCTGCTTCACACTTTGAAATACACGACCTGAGTGGTCTGAATAGCCGCGCCGAACTAGTCTCTGGCTCACAGAATTTAACCTTGATTTCGGTGATGTCAGTCATAGGAACACCCTCGCGCAAAGATGACTGCATCTTGTTGAGTTTCTTCTTCATATTTGCAGTGCACATTGCAAGTTGTAGAAGGTAAAGCCTGTCAATAGCCGTGTTGGTTTTTGCTATACTGCGCACGGCATTACTCATCTCGTCTGCTACAGCGATGGTATCCTGTAGAAGATCAATGGTCTGTTGTAGCGCAGCGGCATTCGCCTTACAGATTCCCTTTGAGTCTGCGCTGACCTTAGGGTTGAGGATTGACTCGATGAACGTTTCCGATGCCATTTTTGTACCAATAAAAAAGTTGGGAGTTTTGTTCAATTTTTGTTGTGTTGTTGTGTTGTTGTGTTGTGTTGTTTAAACGCCGAAGATCTCGCGCAGTCGGTTTGGCAGTGCGACAAACGGGATATTCATGTCTGGGTCCTCCTTGTCTCCTAACTGGCGCGACACATATCGCCCCTTCACATAAGAACGGCGCACCCAGTGAGACCTGTCGTCAGAAAGAACGAACTCGTCCCAGTCACGATTCTCGGCGTTGTGTAGAATGCGCTTAGGCTTGAGAGCAAGCGGGGGGCTCTGCACAAGCACGACGTCATCCAGTGTTGCTGGCTTCTTAGCATTGCCGATGTAGAAGCCAGGCTTCAAGTGGGCAAGATAAGAAGACTTCACGATCTTTGAGAATGAGAAACTTGGCTTCTCTCCCTGCCCGTTGAAGAAACTGGGGTATTCCATGTTCAGATACTTCGCGGTCTCCTCTCCAGTGGGATCATAGTTGTCGCGGCAGTTCGGGCAGTCGCACGACACCCAGAACGCACTTGACCAGCGTTCTCCATGTCCGTGGGGGAAGTAGCCATATTCCCTGCGCTGCTCGGCGCGTTCCGCTAGGACCTCCTCTGCAGTGATAAGGCGCGGACCTGTCACTTGCGGCGCTGGCGACAGTGGCAGTGGAGAAGAAGGCGGCGCAGCAGTCGGCTCTGTGCTTGGCACCTCGTGGCTCGACTGCCACGGCGAGATGTCATCATCTTCGGGGTTGTTGATCTGAGACATTTTGCTTGTTGTGTAAGCGACATACAATAAAAAGTAAGTAAGGTTTTCAATTTTTTATTTTTGTTTATGTTTGATTACACTTGGTTCTTGGCGCGCTTCGCGGCGCGGTCAATCGCATCCTTCTCCACTGCGGGGATGAGCGAGCGCTCCCAGGGATCGTCGCTCAGAAGAAGAAAGGCGAGCAGGTCCTTGAGGTCGCGGTCATCAACATGCCATGGGGTGTTCTCCCATGTAATGCGTGCCTTCTGAGCGCGCGTGCGCTTGGCGACGGGCTCGTTCTTCTGAACCTGAGGCTGCTTCTGCTCAGTAGCCGCAGGATCATACTCGTGAACGTGAGTATGAGCGTGAGCGTGCTGACGTCCGCACTCGCATGCGTGGACGTGAACGTGAGTGTTGTAATGAGCGTGAGACATCTTAATAGGTGTTTAGGGGCGAGGTACTGTAGCCCGCAACCGCTATCAATTTTACACGAAAAAATGTTTGTTTTTTCTTTTTTTCTTTTTTCTTTTTTTATTTTTCTCTTTAAAGCGCTCGGCGGAGAGCGATAACAGATGACTTTAGTGAAGCCATCTCGCTGCGCATTTGCGCTACATCCTCACGCAAAGTGTCAGTCTCTGACTCAGTGCGGCGGCGCAACTGCGCAATTTCGTTCCTACGATCATTTGCCTCAGCAGAAGAGCGCTCCTCAATGAGGCGATTAAGATCGCGCTCTACTTGGGTGAGGCGCTCTGTGTGCGCCCTCGCGGCAACACCCGTGCTGGGGATGAGCTGACGAAGGCACCACCATGCGGTGCTAAAGATACAGAACACAACAGTGATCAGAGCCTTCACGAAGAAGGCATTTGCCTTAGCAAGGGCGCGGATGAGCGGCTGCTCCGCCATAGGCTTGAGAGGGGTAGTAGAAGATGCCATTTGTGCTTAGTGTTTTAGGGACACCAGATATTGACTGGTGGGCTTATTCAATTTTACTATCGCATTTTAAGTTACGAAAAAAATTTTTTTGTTGTTTTTGTTTGTTTTTGGGTTTTTCTTGTCTTATCTTGTTTTTTATTGTTTCATTGCCTAGTCCTCAACAGGCGGCTCGGGAACCGTCGCGTCAATCTTGCGCTTGGGCACATCATAGCGCCCAGCGTAGTCACCAAAGCCACCATCGCTGGTCTTCTTGTAGACATACTGGAGTCCGTTCTTCCAGTACTTCACGCCCTTGAACTCAAAGGGGGCGAATGCCTCCTCGTCATCAGCAGATGCCTGGACGACCTCCACTGCGGCTACAGGGGTGGTCGCAGGCGCAGACGGCTTGGGCGCAGAAGGCTTGGGCACAGTCGGCTTCGGCGGGATAACAGGCACAGATACGCTCGCTGAGGCGGCGGCATTCGTGCCAGAGGGAGCCTCAGCAGTCTCCTTCTTAGCAGCCTTGCCCGCCTGCATCTTGGCGACGCGCTCCTTCCTCTGCTCCTCCGTCAGACCCTCCCACGGGTTCTTGCGTGCCTTCTTGACCTCGCCAGTGGTGGAAGGCTCCTCACCAGAGTCGCTGGCGACAGAACTGGCGCCACTCTTCTTAGAGCTCTTCTCGGCATCCACCTTAGCGCGGTAAGCCTCATACTTCGCCTGCTTCTCAGGGTCACCCTCGCGCTGGCGCTTGGAGTGCTCCTTGAGCGCATCAGAGAAGCGCGGCTTCGGCTCGCACTCGCCATTGGCGACGGCGGTCTTGAGAGCCGCCGCGTCCAGAGATGCGAAGTCAGGGTTCGCAGTCGTCCAGTTGGACTTGAGCTCCTCGAAGATCGTCTTGCGCTCCTCGTTCATTGCCTGAATCTGAGGAGTGAGCTCGCGCTTCTTCTTGGGCTCGCCGTCTGCGGTGACGGCGGCTGCCTTGTTCTTCTTGCCAGCGCCGCGCCCCTTCTTGAGAGGGACCTCGGCAGGCAGCCCCGCGAAGGAGCGAAGGACAGACAGCTGCTTCTCAATTGCCAGGATCGCCTTCTGGGCGTCGGCGGGCGTCATGCTAGAAGTGTTAACGACAGACATTTTAGCTTGTTTGAGATGTTTGGGGGTACTGGAAAAATAAGCGGCGGCATCATTCAATTTTACACGATTTTTTTCAATCCCGCTGCATTGACAATAAAAAGTATATTTTTCTCTTGTTGTTTTGGTTTTGTTCTTGTTGTCTTTAGTTTACAGAGACAGGCGTGGAGGGAGGGGTGGGTGTTGGTGGTGGATTGGTGCGTCTCTTACTCTGTTCTACAAAGACGCGAAGGGGAAGAAGACCCATGTAGTAGAGCATAGCTTGTTCTTCGGTCATCTCTACCTCATGGCGGACAGATGCGCCAACAGGACCAGTGAACCAGACAATTGTGGGCATCTTGTTTGCTGTTTGGGGGTAACTGTTCTTAGACTGGAGTGTGACTCAATTTTACATCACAGATACAGCATGGCGCAGCTTAAGCCAGGCATGAAACTGATTGTCCCCGTTGAAGTAAGGCAAGCTAAGAACCCACGTACAGTAGCGCGTGTTAAATGAGACCTCTGCGTAGGTGTAGCCCTTGTACTTGCCGACGAGAACAACGCCACTGCAAGCAGCAACTAGGGCAGTCTCAAGGGCAGTCTTGAGCCCAGGGACCTTGCGGCGGATGGAAGTCTTAGGCATCTTGTTTGCTGTTTGGAGGGTAACTGTTCTTAGACTGGAGTGTGACTCAATTTTACAGTAAAAAATTCTCTTTGTTTTGGGGTTTGTGTTTTTGTCTTTGTTTTTAGTGGGTGACTAGCGCCTTGAGCTCTGCGATCCCGCTGAGCGCCAACGCGAACCATAGTCACTGAGGTGAACGCCACTGAGCGTCAGCGTGTGCACGTGAGTGCTGTGGCAGCGCAACATCGCGGAGCGGCCACCGCTCACGGGGTTGTGACCTCAATCTTCCCGTGCTTGTGTCTGACTACTCAGGCTTGGAGAAACCTTTCGGCTTCTCAGGATTGCACTTGCGACAGAGAATCTCATCATCATCGTTTACCCAGAAACACTTTGGGTTGTCGCAAATCGCCTGTTCACACTTGAGACACGATCCTGCGCAGTCTGTATGCTCGTCGGTTTCAATACCCTCTTGGCTGCAGACCGGGCAAGTAAACTCGGGATTTTCGAACTGACAGCAGTAGCTGCACACATCTTCCTCAAGGTACTTGCAGCAGGGCTTTTCATTCCAGTCTCTACACAAGTCTTGGCACGCCCACTGCTCGCGTCCGTCGCAATACTCCCACGTCACGAAGTCGTCCGAATCTTGGTCACCCTCAAACTTTGCGCCGCATCCAGCACAAGTAGGGTAGCTCTTGTTGCAGCAGGTGGTTGAAGAAGAAGAAGAAGACATTGTTGAGTTGAGTAGGAGGATGCTGTGGGATCTCGTTGTGGGGATTGTGTTGTTGACGTCTTGTGCTTCACAGGCTGCGTCGTAATCCTCCTGCCACGATATAGTCGGCGCGACAGGCGGCGGGGTGAAGAAGAGAGAGAGAATCATCTGGATGAAAGAAGGCATCTTTGTTGCTTTGGGGACACCAGATACTGGGGCGTCGGCGGGTTCAATTTTACATGACGTTAAGAGCGACAATAAAAAGAGTTTTTTCTTTTGTTTTGGGGTTTTGTTGTTTTTGTCTTGGTTTGTTCTTATTACTTGCCACAGTTATCACAGCACTTTGTGCCGCAACTCGAGCACAACTTGCGCGTCTGTCCGCAAGAAGTACACTCGCCGACCGCGTAATCACCGCGCCTCGTCGCGCGCGCCTCCTGTAGGGCGGCATGGGCGAGGTCGCGCACGGGCTGCGAGAGACTCTCGAGCCAGTCGCTGGCTCGCTCGCCCAGGTTCAGCGGACCCAAAAATCCGCTGGCCGCGCGCATCTCTGTTGCAACGCAGAGCCCGCGCACGAGCGTCTTCAGCTCTGCAATCTCGGCGCGCGCTGCCGCGAGCTCCTCCTTAGTGCTCTTCAAGGACTCGTCCGCTTCTGGGCGCGCCTTGAGGGCAGCCATCTCAGCACGCATCTGCAGCATCTCGCTGAACAAGCTGTTCAGCAGGAGCGTCTCTGGCGGCGGCGGCGGGAGGCTCTTTAAGGAGTCATACTGGGAGAGGGCATCCATATTGTATTATGCTTGCTTCGCTTCTAGAGAGTGATAGATGCTTATTGCTTGCTTTGGGGATAATGACGACTGAGGTAGCCGCGCACTTCAATTTTACTCTGAAATTGATTGCCGTGTAGAAGGGGCACCTTGACTGACGTAGGGGCGCATTCCAATTTTACATGGAAATTGAATGCGCACGGGAGCCCCTCATGGGCTGACTGCCGCCGACCCTCTCGCGCGTATTTCAATTTTATCTTGAAATTGAATTGCGCGGGCACGTCAGTCGGCTGAGCCCTACCCGCCCGATTCAATTTGTGAGTAAAATTGAATGGACAGACGCCCTAATAGATCATTGTCCCTGAAAAGCCATAAAGCAACGAACACGCTCAAAATGACTGACATCCAGAACATCTCGATGAACGCCGACGCCCAGAAGGCGATCGCCGCGATTGAGAAGCAGCTCCAGACGCTCCGCGCGTTTGTGGGTCTGCCCGCCGAGGCGCCTGCCAAGAGCAAGAAGGCGAAGGTCGCTGCACCCGCAGACGGCGCGCCCGAGAAGACCCGCGAGCTCTCCCCCGCCATCGCCAAGATGAACGAGGAGCGCAAGGCGATCTTCGAGGAGCTCAAGAGCGCGTGGCTCTCTGCTAATGCGGATTACGCTTCTCTGGACGCGAAGGCTCTCGCCGCCGCCATCAAGAGCGGCGAGTGCGAGCCTAAGCCGCTCTACAGCGCTGCTCTCCAGGAGCACTCTCGCCGCCAGCGCGAGGGCAATCCTGAGGCAGAGGCGAAGCACGCCGCGTACCGCGCTAAGGTGGAGAAGGCTCGCTCTGAGAAGAGCGGCGCCAGCTCTGTCGTCTCTGCCCCGCAGGAGGAGAAGCCCGCTTCTGCGCCCGCGGTCGCGGACAAGAAGGCGCGTAAGAACCCGTGGGAGGGTCTGACGGAGGAGCAGAAGAAGGAGCGCGTGGCAAAGATGCAGGACGCCAAGAAGGCGAAGAAGGCTGCCGCTGTGCCTGCGCCTGCTCCTGCTCCTGCTCCTGCCGCTGCCGCGCCTCTGCCCGCTGCGCCTGAGCACGCAGAGGTGGTCGCCGCTGATGAGGACGACGAAGAGGCGTTCGCGCCCTTTGAGCTCGCTGGCGCCCACTTCTGGAAGAACGGACTCCAGTACGTCTACAAGAAGACGAGCGATGGCGGGTTCGGCAACTACGCGGGGCGCTACGATCCGCTGAAGCGCAAGATCGACGCCTCGGTTCCTGAGCCGCCCGTTGAGTAAACGACAGAACAAAAACAAAGACAAAAGAACAAAACCCCAAAACAAAAGAAAAAAACTTTTTTTTGTGGATCTGACTGCGGTAGTAAAATTGAATCGTCTGACAGCCTACTGAACTGGTGCCCCTGAAGCAACAAAATGCCTTCTAACATGTCTTCCACCGCCATCCTCGCCCTCTGGGCTGAGAAGAAGCAACAGATTGACAGTCTTTCTGGCGTCCACCCCATGTGCGGCGGCGGTGCGTCCCAGATCCTTGATGACGAGATCATGGTACTGCGCGTACAGTACCAAGAGGCTCTCACCATTGAGGAGTGCGCGCGCGCTCTCGCCGCCTTCAACGCTGCCCTGCACGCAGACCCCATCTGCCGCCAGCTCAACAGCGGGCAGAGGGCGTGGGGCGACATCATGTTCGACGAAGATGAGCGCAATGCGGCACTGAACGGTCCCAGCGTGAGTCTCTTCGACAAGATGCTCGCGCAGCAGCCCCCCGCGCCCGCTCCAGCGCCCGCGCAAGAGTTCAGGTCTTTCCCTGCGCCTTCTGCTCGCCCGCCGCAGCACCAGATGAACCGTCCGCGCCCGCAGGTGCAGCAGCAGAACCGTCCACGCCCACAGGTACAGGTACAGCAGCAGAAGCCCGTGCCAGCACAGCAGAAGCCCGTTCAGCAGCAGAAGCGCCCGCGCAACAACTTCGCTGCTCTCGATGAGGACAGCGAGTAAACAAAAGACAAAAGACAAAAGACAAAAACACAAAACAAAAGAAAAAATTTTTTACTGCCACTCTGGCAATGATGTAAAATTGAATTGTCTGACAGCCTACTGACCTAGTGCCACTGAAGCAACAAAATGTCTTCTTCTATTATCTTCAACAAGGTTCTCGTCAACGGCGCTGAGCTCTGGGATACCCGCTCCAGCGCCAACAAGCACACCTACTTCTGCGAGGAGGACGAGTGTGGCAACGAGACGCACAGCGACAATAAGTGCGACTCTTGCCGCGCCGCTCTTATCGCATACGCTAGTGGCGCCTATGAGCACACGTGCAGCGGCGAGATTGATTATGAGACTGGTAACAAGATCTGCGATGACCGCGATGACCCGTCCTGCCCTCAGAACCGCGCCGCGCAGGCTCGCGAGCGCCTCCTTCTTGAGATCAGGAACACCGAGACAATGCTCAGCTGGGGCTACGAGTACGACCGCGAAGTCCTCGAGCAGTCTCTGGTGTCTCTTCGCGAGAAGCTCGCCACAGCGTATCCTGAGGATATAGACTGGCGAGAGTACACTGGTCATTGCTCAAAGTGCGACTTCTTCTATCATATGCACTCCTCCATGGACAGGCGCGATCTCTGCTACATCTGCCAGTAAAGAACAAAAACAAAAACAAAAACAAAAATTTTTTACTCTGTTGTGTAAAATTGAATAGATTACGCCCATAGTATTCAGTGTACCAAAGAACAAAATGAGCACGCCTACTATTGATGAGTTGCGTCTGGCGGTTGCGTTTCACCGCGAGGCTCTTACCAAGGTTGAGAAGCAGCTGTATGATTTGGAGTGTCCGCCAGAGACACGCCCCACAACAAAGGAAGTGATGCGGAAGCGCGCCATCGCCATGGAGACACGCACGGCTTACAAGCGCACTTGGAAGATGGCGATCGAGCAAGGCTTGGTAGAGAATGTCCAGGGCATCCTTGATGAGTGTGCTGAGTATCTCTGTCATGATTTGGAGGATCATGACGCTGACTTTGTGGCAGCAGCGAAGGCGCGCTTGGGAAAGCCGGGTTCACTCAAGGACCAGGAGTTTACTCTCCTTGTCATCAAGTACCTCAAGCACAATGGTTCTTTCATCGATGAAGAGGGTGGATTTGACACATTCGAGGACACCGCGGGTGGCTGCGATGAGGTTACACAGGATGCGGCAATGTATCTGATTAAGAACCCTGAGTGGACTGTGTAAAATAAAATAAAATTGAACAAAAAATCCTTACTTATTTTTTGTCCCAACACAATTCAAGATGTCCTCATTCGAATACACTTGCGTTACGCCCCAGAAGGCATGCTCTGGTAACAATTGCTACTGCTTCAGTGGCAAGAACCAGTTCAACGCCGACATCTCCACGATCTCGTCTGTATCCTCTCCTGCCTACGCACCCAAGGATGGTCTCTTTGATCTTCTGCAGCATCCCATCTGTGACGCCAACTGTGGCAAGCCTACAAAGCCTATTGATCAATATATGACAATCAAGGGCTGTATGTTCTGTGACGAGGAGTGTAAGGGAAACTTCACAGGCGCTTACCCTGATGAGATTGAAGAGTATCGTCGCGAAAACTCCTACTCCTATGAGTCTGACAACGACAACACACTCATGGAGTGTGAACTCTGTCTCTCTCTGAGGCAGGAAGATGAGGTCATCTACTGCGACTGTTGCAAGCTCAACTCATGCGAGAAGTGCCGCGATGAGATGATCGCTAACGGCGGACAGGACTGCGGTGACATTGAGCAGTTTCTCTGCCCCGCTTGCTACAAGAAGTCAAGGCAGCACCTCTTCTTCGATGAGAACGGCACTGAGATCTCGCGCGAGGCTTTCCTCCAGCAAGAGGAGGATAATGACTGGGGCTTTCTTGTCCCTACAATTACGCGCGGCACTCTTCGTCACCCCCGTGTTCTCTTGAACTTTCTCCGCTACATCGACTCTCACAACGAGGTCGCCAAGCCAGACGAGCAGATCTTCCTCAAGCCGATTCCGCCCCACGTGTACGAGAATATGCTGAAGCACAGTTCTATTCAGAATCCCTCTATCGGATTTGAGGCTGATGTAAATGAACTGATTCAGCGCCTAGACGACCACCGTGATTGCAGCTAGACATAATAAAACAAAAGACAACAAAACAAAACAAAACAAACAAAAATTGTTTTTTTGTAATGGTTTACACCACGAGCGGGGTTTGCTCCCCCTCCGACTGTGACGAGATAGACTTCGTTGTAAGGTAAGTACTGAACTGTCGCACATCTACGTTTGCTGTCTGATCATCAATACACTGCTGAATATCATCCTGCGTCATCCAGCGCGCATCTGAGATCTCTCTTGTATCACGCGGCGTCAGAATCGGTTCTTCATCCAGGTCCAAGATGTAATAGCCACCTACCTTGAACTTCTTGTAGGGAAGTGTACAGGCATTGATCTCATTTGAAACAATAATTCCCGTCTCTTCATAGAGTTCTCGGATTGCACATGTGAAACTTGGCTCGTTCCTCTCCTTGTGCCCCTTGGGGAAGGACCACTTCTGGCTCTTTCTTCCCTTCACTAACAATACCCGATTCTCTGGACTAATGCAGATTGTTCCATACACCCTATCCTCAGGAGGGTTGTATGAACTAAATGCAGCAGGAAAATTTGTACTCTTGTCTCTGTAACGCCTAGGCATCATTTTAAAATACGCTGTTGGTACTTACTAGCGGGCGCGGCAAGTCAATCAATTTTCACTTTAAGGACTAAATAGAGTTTGTAGTATGTGGGTTTCAGCGCAGCTAACAGGCGGAATTGGAAATCGTTTATTTGAATTTGCAGCAGCACTCGGCTTAGCCGAGAAATGGGGTCGTGAAGCGGTCTTCTTTCTTCCCCGCTGCGGTCCAACGAATCATGGACCCTTTGATACAATCTTTTGCATGTTTCCCACTGTACCTATCTTAGAGACAGCCGCCCAATGGGCAGAAATAGAAGAACCTAAGAAAGGAGTATTTACATACTTCCCATTTGATGAAAAAGCCCCATCTGATTCTTCTTTTGTGATTACGGGCTGGCGGCAATCTCCTCTCTATTTTCCAAAAAAGGGCGTTCATGCCGCCGTTGGTGAAGCCCTTGATAAAGATCGTTGGACTGCCCTACAAGAAAAGTATGCCCTGAAAACAACAGAACAAAAAAGAACAACGTGGTTCTTACATGTCCGCCTCGGAGATTATAAAGTTCTTCCGCATCACCAGGTAAATCTCACATCCTATTACATCAGGTGCCTTGAAAAGGTGCCACGCGGATCAAAAATTCTCTTCTTCTCCGATGAAGCCGAATTATGTAGACAGGCATTTGAGTCAACGATTACGTCAGTTGATCTACAATTTCAAGTGTGCGAAGAGTCTGATGAATTGGAGACACTCGCCCTTATGAGCCAATGCTGGGGCGGTGCAATTACTGCGAATAGTACATTCAGTTGGTGGGGAGCGTATTTTGCCTATATGCGTTGTCTTAACAAAGAATCCTACCGTGCTTTTTTTCCCGAAGTGTGGGGACAAGGTCTACCTGCCGCGAAAGACGTCGTGCCCTTTTGGGGCATCAAGATGGCTGTGTAAAATTGAAGTGGCGCGGCATCTGATTAATACTGTTCAAATGGCAATTCCCCTCTGGAGCGGTTTTACATACCAAGAGCACCAGGAAACTGGTATCAAGTGGATGTGCGAGAGAGAGGATGACGAAGAGGGTTCTGGCGGAATTCTCTGCGACGAGATGGGCTTGGGTAAGACGATTGAGGTTCTGGGAATCATGAAAATGCATCCCAGAAAGTATACTCTTCTCCTGGCTCCCCTCGCGACGTTATCTCAATGGGAAGAGAAGGCGCAGCAGGCTGGATTCTGCGTCAAGCGCGCAGCAAAGAACTACTGCGGCTGGGAGACTGTGGGCGGTTTCAAGAAGGAGAATGCTGATCGTAATTGTCTGTACATCAGCAATTACGAGAAGATCATTTCCCGACCGACTCTCCTCTTTCCTCCCGAGATTGAGCGTGGTGTCTGGGGGCGCGCCGTCTTCGATGAGGCGCACCGACTCAGGAACAAGAACAAGGGCTGGGACACGTGCTCCAAGGTTCTGGCACAGTCTCGCTGGTTTCTGACAGCCACTCCAATCGTCAATACGATTGAGGATGCTCGCCATCTCTTCATGCTTCTCAAGATGAAGACGATTCCTGGCTGGGGGCTCTCTGGACTCGCACCCCTAATCAAGAAGAAGGTGCTCGCGCGCAAGATGGATGATATTCGCGAGGGTCGCACTGATCTTCCTTCAGCCGCCATCATCCAGAAGCACAGCCTTGACTTTGTCACAGAGGATGAGGCTGAGTTTTACCGTGGAATCCAGGGCTCTATTGCGCGGCAGTGGAAGGCTCTTGAGGAGGACGGTAATCTGAATGGTCAGCACCTCTTCAGGCTCATTACTCGTCTGCGCCAGATCAGCATTCATCCGCAGGTTTACATCGGCGCACGAAAGAAGTTCATCAAGACATATTCGCGCCCCGATTTTATGACAGACAGCACGAAGTTTCTCTTTCTGAAGGAGATTATCAAGGCGGAGGAGTTCGGTTCGCACAGGTGGCTGGTGTTCTGTCATTTCCATACCGAGATGGAGATGCTTCAGGCGTCACTTCAACAGTTGAAGTCTGTCAAGCGTGTACAGATCTACAGTGGCGATGTCTCAGAGGGAATGCGCACGAGTATCATTGAGGCGTCCAAGGAGCCGCTTGCTACGGGTGAGCAAGAGGTTCTGCTCATCCAGCTTCAGGCGGGCGGAGTGGGGCTCAATCTACAGCACTTTGACCGCATTGCTTTTATGGGACCGTGGTGGACAGCAGCTCTCATGGACCAGGCAATTGGTCGCGCAGTTCGTATTGGACAGAAGGAACAAGTCATGGTTCACCATATCTCGCTCAAGGAGGAGCAGATGGACAGCCTCAACATTGATCGTTTCATGCACGAAAAGGCTGACAAGAAGAGGGATCTCTGCGGCGACTTCTTACTGGCTGCGAAGCTAGCGGAACCCGTTGCCCAATCAAATGATCCTGTAAATGAGGACCCGCAGTAAGACAAAATCAAAAAACAAAAACAAATTTTTTGATTATCTCTTAATAGATGGCAGAAAGCACAACGAACACAGGAGGCATGATGGCAACTCTTAAAGCATATGGTCCTACACTTGGTGTAGCCGCTGTTGCGATCGCTCTAACTATAGCTGTACTTTGGTACTTCTGGGGCAATAAGACAATGCCCAAAACATCTGGATTCTCAGATGTGAGCGGTGGGAAAGAGGGATTTTTTGGTGGCGTCGCAGTGGGTGCTGGAGACCCCGATTGCCTCCGTTCTTCCTCTGAAGCTGCTCAGCTCTATAGTATGTTTCGGAGCCGCACCTCCACGACTTCAGAAGGACCTGAAGACCTCTCCGAACTACGGCTCCTCCTAAGCAAGATGGCTTGTTTCAAGAAGGATCTCTTAGGAACGGCGCAGCAAGTTGAGGCGACTCGTTACCAGCCCTATGCGACCAGCATGGACATTGAGCCGATTGCCGAGACAGCCGCCCGCTGCTTCGCAAAGACAATTCCCAAACGCGACCTTGATATAAGTCTTGAGAAGTGGTCAACACGAGCACAAACTCTCGTTCTTAGATTATGTACGTCCATGAATCTGAGTGAAACCGAACACCAGCAAGCTGATACCACACTGCGTGCCCTTGTAAAAGATATTAGTGACGTTGCTCGTTCTGTCTGCTTAGCCGGTACTCCTTCAATCGGTGGAAAACCTGTCGGTCGTGAATTAAGCGGACTTGAGTCAGCGTCTCTACAAGAGCAGGGACCCTACAAAGGCTATTATTAAAACAGTGAACACATACTAGATACTATCATAAAATTAATAGTATCTAGTAGAGATGTCTTCAAACAATCGGACACGCAGAAACAAACAGCGCAACTATGACAGAATTCAACATCATCATCTGTTGCTGCGTATGGAAACAAAGAGCTGTCCTTCAGAAAACGATAAGGCAGAAGCCGCGCAGATGATCCATGACATTGTAGGTGATATTCACATGAAACTTCTCGCGCAACCGCATGTGTATTATGTAAGTATTCCTCACTACAATGAGGGTCTTACGGCGATCGCGCCCATTGAGACCAGTCATATCGCTTTCCACTTCTGGAAAAAACCCGAGCGCAGAATCCTAGCAAATAAGCAAAGCAACTGCCTCTTAGAGTTTGACATTTACACATGTGGTGCTCTGAATACAGGACAAGTCAATAAAGTTCTACATCATTTAACAAAGTATAATCCTACACACATTGATGCAACAATCTTAAACCGTAAATGGTCCCTTACGCTTGAAAAACACATGAAATGGGATTCTTCTGAGAGTAATTGGGAAGACTACTTACGTAAAATAAATAGCAACTTACATCATGATTAAGGATTGATGAGTGACACGAAGATCATCAAGCCGAGGATCTGCCAGAAAGAACGAGCAGGCTTCAGGAATGTGAACAAGTCAACCAGTACACTATTCCAGAGCAATTTGCCAACAAACGACAAGATCAAGAGAGACAAGATAAGCGCCAACAATACAGCCAAAAAATCAGTGTATATCTGACGCTTCTTTCCAGGATCACTCGCATCCTGTGAAACGAAACCTTCTACAGCAGCCTTGCAAGCAGAGTTAAGGAGAGCCATTCTACTTTACTCCGTTTCTTTTTCATACAGAAGTGACTCTTTCGTCTTTGTCTCACGGTGTTCCGTAATATACTTCATCACCTCTGCCGCCTTCTGATCTGACTTCAAGTGATCCGTCAGAAGTAGCTGAAGAGTCTTCGGAGCAAGAGATGCCTTTGAATTTGTCTTTCGGTAAAGGAGCCGCCCACCCGTACTTGCCAGATCCAGCGCGCCAATATTATTCTTCTTCATAATCCGGAGAATCATCTCCTCCATTGCCTTCAGGCGCTTCGTCTTCTCACGCAGCTGCTCCTTGATTGTTGATGTTTCACTGTGAAGCTCCTTCCAGCCCTTAATCACAGCAGATAGCTGCTGGAGCTCATTCGCAGCCTCTGCGGGATTCGATGTGGCTGCTGAAACAGTCGGAGTACCATCAAACGTTACCTGAACTTGATTTTGTGCTTGTACTGACATACTCGTATTCTGCTGAGTAGGTTTAAGTAATTTTCGTTCAAATTTTACAGGACCCGTGTAAAATTTGAGGCTGAAAACGATTCGTCGTAAGTCACTATGGATGATCAAAACGACGATGAAAGAGAAGAGGAGGGACGATATATTTTACATTGTCTCTGGTTATCATACGCACGAAAGGTCATTGAGAAGGCGATTCGTGTCTATGAATTGGATGCTAAAGCGGCGGCTGCTCTTCAAGAGCAATTTCTGAAGCCTGGGTCCTATAAGATTCGCCTAGTTTAACCAAAAAAGAGCTTGATACGTTCACGCACTGAATTTCTACAGACATAACACTGCATCATCTGTTTTTTACAGCAGTTATTACAGAAAGTATGACCACAGGGTGAGAGTGCGTACTGTATAGGATCTTGAAAACAGATTGCACATAAGGGCTCTCTCTGTGCGGACTCAAAAATCCAAAAAAACTGCATAGACTCACGCAAGAAAAAGAGTTTTTTATACAGCTTGATCAGTTCATTATAATTCTCTTCTATTTTGTTATCTTCGTAGATGGAATTAAGATAGGTCTTGATAGATTCTAAAAGAGGAAAGAATTCAGGTGTCTGCTTGAGTTCAGTAATACCGAGTAATTTCTGTTGAGCCTTATCCAGTACATCGAGTTTCGTACGAAGAATCGCTTCAACGCGTATAATTTCTTCACCTGTTTCTTTGTATTTATCCATTATATGTTTTGTCTGTCCAATAACTTCATTGTAAGAAGATCCCCCAATCGTTTTCAATTCGGCGTTAAGAGTTTCCATATACGATTTACCTTCGCCCGAAAGGTCTACGAGTTTTTCCCTTACAGCATTTGGTTGAAAATCGGGACGCCCAAATCGCGCCATGAACTTATCGACGCGTGAAAGAGGTGACGATTCAGGAAGACTCTTTGTAAGAAATGAAAAAAGGTCTTCATGTTTTGTCAAGAGAAACTCTCGTAGTTTCCGTTTCCAATTATTTGGAAAGAGCCCAGGGGTCTGTTGTTGAGCCTCTTTTACCTCCTGTAAATGTTTTGCTAGGCTATTCATTCCAAGTGTCGTGTACGGATTTGTAAGACCATGACCTGTGGGATCAAGAATTAGTTCTGTCGGTCGTGTCTCCTCGGCGTCTAAAAAATCGGCAGGCGCATATTGGTACGTTGGTGAAGGAACTGCTCCGCCAATCATTAACATAAAACTGTTTTCGGGTATTTGTACCGTGGTGTTAGTATTATTTGCCATTCTTTCTTATTTATTTGGTAAGGGTTTATTTAGCCTATTAAATCACGCATTAGATATCATCAATGTCAATCTCCTTCTCTTCTTCTTCTTTCTTTTCAGCGCCATCGCTGGCATCATCGTCAAATGAGATTCCATCATCATTCTCCTCATCATCTGGATCGGGTAACTCGTTCTCATTTTTTCTTCCAATCTCTTCTAGGACCTTTCCATCCATTGTCTCCAGGCGCATGAAGAGTCGCTTGTTAATGTCAGGCAACTTCCTCAAGAAAGAGAGAAGTTCCGCATCATACTTTGCAACAATATCGCCATTTTCAAGTTCCGCTGAACCAACTGCTGGCTTCTTCTCAAATTCACGCTTTGAGATCAAGACCATGTCACCCAGCGTCAACCAGACCTTCTTGCGCATTGAACCACGAATGTGGCAAATGCGCGTTCTATTATCGTTGCAATAGACCAGAAGGCGGCACTGACCAAGATTGCGAATAATACGACCATACATCTGGTCGGGCTGCCGATCAATCATAGTTGGTTTAAGTCCAGCAGATACATGCTTTGACTTCTTATAGTTTTTTCCTCCCTTTTGATTTGGCATTTTGTGTACCTAACTACTTGTTACACAAAAAATCAATTTTTATAGGTTTCTAGTTATCTAAGATCTGTTCCTCCGCCGTTTTCTTGGATACAGCGACCGGAACTCCATATATGTCCTTAGGATCAAGACTCATGACTGCGACTGCGCCACGTGGGATCGGTAGCATACCTCCTCCTCTTTGTTTACGACTGCGCCTCTTATTACGCCGTGATTTTGAACGTGCGTTTCTTCTTGTTCGCTTGCTCATCTACCTTATAGACAAGTTTTCTATTGAGTTCATGCGCCAACTTTTCAAGCTGTGCCTCATTCTCCTCCGCCGCTTCTCGTCCATTTGTCTTACATGGACGATTGTAAGCAAATAGAATACTGCGAACAGCCTCTGCCTTTCGTGAGACTTCTAAAACAGGTTCATGTAGAACACGCGGCGACGAGCGCGGGGAAATTGGTGTCTGTGATTCAATCTTATACGCATCAAGAAGTGACGGCGGAATTAACTGTTCCATATAGGTCGGTTGACGAAACTCTAGCACTTCATCATCGGGACAATCAATTGTAAAATGCCCTCTCTTTGCGCAGATACCACAATAACTCAATTGTAAAAGTGGGCACGATGAAGTGTCGTGCTTTATCTTATAACCTTTTAATACATGCTTACAATTATCACACATAGCTGCCTATCCAGATGACGCCGCAGCAGCCAATTTTTTGGAAAAAATTGAAAGCGTATTCTTCGGCTAACGCAAAAATTTTGCAGCATTCTACGCGCTTAAAAAAAGAAAAACGAATGCGCTCTACTACATATGAGTTCGTGGTCGAATCCTACACGCGGCTTTCCTGTAAAGACGAAACAACCAGCCCTTTCCATTTCACACTATTTTCAAACACTTCCATACAATGACACAATTACAAATTTATTACAGTTTTTTTACAGCTATGTGTATTGTAAGAAAAATGTTGAACTCCTTTATGTATACGATCCGTTTTTCAAGAATTTATTAAAGGAAGAAAGTATGATTAAATACTTGAAAGAGGTTCCTAAGGGCACTCAACCACTGAATTATTCTACTGTAAGAAAATCAGGCAGCGCAGAGTCTATGCGATTTGATATGCTCAGGAGAAATGCGCAGGCTATGTTACGGTATCAGTCCCCCGTAGAAATGGCGATTACAGCCCTTATTCAAAATGAGTCCCTTGAACGGGTTCGCTTTGATATTGGCATACTTGTAATGGGTAGAACACCTGCCCACGTATATTTGAACGCAATTAGCACATTTCAAAATCAACTCAAGAAGACTGATCTTTCTATTTTTGTTGTAAACGCGAATAACTCTGTATATGATGATATTGTAGATGGCGCAAATACATCCTGGGATTTCAAACTACTAAGTACCCCCTCTTCTCCCATCACATTACTTACAGAACTTCATATTCTACAAGCTGTACCCAACCTTGTCGCTCCACTTTCAAGTGATTTTGGTAAACTTCTCTATGTAACAAGTCGTGTAGAACATTCCTCTGATACTTTTATTAGTGTTGATTCGTCTGAATGGGCGCCCTATTAAACGCCAAATTGGTTAGATGAGTACTGTCGTCTTTACGGTAACAAGTAATGGATATAAATTCATGACTTGGAATCTCTGGTTACACTGTCAGCGCATTCGTGTGCCCTGGAAACTCTTGATTGTCTGCCTTGATAAGGAATCGCACCGTTTCTTTGAGACTATAGCCAATATACCCTCTGTCTTATTACCTTCTGTAGATCTACACCTACAGGGGGATACAACAAAAGTGTCTTCCTATGGCTCAGGTGACTTTAATCGTATTACGAGGGAAAAACTCAGTGTCTATACGTGGATGTTGGAAAAGGACTATACTCGCTACCTGTATCTCGATTCAGATATTGTTCTGTTTCGCGACCCTGTACCCTATTTACAGGAGATTCTGAACCCCGAGAACTATCTCTGGTTTCAATGTGATGAGCACGGAGGAGACTATGTATGTACTGGTGTAAACGGCACATGTACGAATATTTGTACGGGTGTGATCGCCTTCTATAAAGATGAGTCTACGAAGAGCAAACTCTTATCCATGGTAAAACATGACTCTGACTTATGGAAATCATGTAAGGACAACAATGATCAGGAATACATTCAAAAAACAATTGCTAGAGAATCCATTCCATACAAGACTCTTAGCAGAGACCTATATCCAAACGGCTTATTCTTGGGCAAGGAGTATTGGAAAATACTCGCTGCCCCGCATCTTTTACACTTTAACTTCATTGTGGGTCAGAATAAACAACGTGTCATAAAATCAAAAGGTTTTTGGCTCGTACCTTATTAGAATGAGTGTAAATACAGTGCCGTTTGATACAGGAACATATGGTTGCTTTGATTTAAGCGGCTTCAGAGGCATGTCACCTATACAATTTCGTATCTATAAAGACGCATGGACAACGTTTAATACAGTACAAGGTTACAATAGTAACATAAGCACACTACGGCATGCTGGTAATAAGTCGCTCTTTTATTATCAATATGTAAATTCCGCAGAAATGGCTCAATATAAACAGGGACAGTTCTTACATAAACAAGTCTATCCAAACCAAAGCTGGACATCCGTTCCACCCGACTAAAAAGCGGGTCTTAGGATAGAATGAGTGGACAAGGCTGTCACGTAAGAGTTAGTACAATTTTTGTTTATGGTACTCCAGCGATGCAAAATGCCGCAAATACAGTCTATGAACAAAAAAAAGCGTATGATACGGCGAATAATGCGACTGTCACTGGAAATACCTACAAGTTTAAGAGTGATTTTGAGAGGATGCAGTATTTACTGGGACAGAGGAATCGTCAGACGGGGGGGTCAGGTTCTTACGGTTCTTGGTAGCCCTGATTTTGTGTTCTAGATGTACTTTCATATCTGCCCATACATCACTGATTTGAGCCGCAAATTTGCGTTCCACATCAATGATTCTAATCGTAGGAGTCGGTTTATTGTCCATTGCTGTTAGTGTCAAGTGAATAGACTTCAATTTTTACTGTGTTTGTGTTGCTCCAGGTAGACGACTACGCGGCTTCTCCGTAGCCCTGTAAGACTCAAGTCGCGTCTGATAAAGAGTCCGCCAATCTGCCTTCAGGATAACCCTGTCCTTCTCGGCATCATACGTTCCCAGAAGAATGGGTTCCTTTCCATCCTTTTCGTAACTAAAGACATTCTTTTCCTTATCAACGAGGAAGTGAAGACCTTGAATCTGCTTTGACTGCATTCTACACGCCTAACCAAGTGTTAGCACGTCAATTTTTGCGAGTGCGTCTACCACCCATGTATGCCCGCCTATACGTGTCACCCGCAAACAAGCCATATAAACCTGCCGTGCGCCGTATTTCCCAGAGTTCTTGACGAGTAATTCCACGTGCTATCATTTCATCTTGTACTTTTCGCGCATCGTGTTGGCGAATATGAACCTTAGCCTTTGACTTTGCCTTTGTCTTAGATGTCTTCGGCATTATACTTTAAAATAACAAAATAAACTAGAGATGCCATTGAAAACACGTAGAAAAAGAAATATCACTCATATGAAAGCGGCAAAAAAACCAAGATCTACTACATTTATACGAACCCGTTTTAAGATGACGAGATCACGAAACAAAACAATAAAACACAGGATTAATTGGAAAAAGGTTATTGGTAGACTTATTGTATTACTCTTTCAACTCAAGATTCATCCTGCATCATTGGTTAAGACAAATACAGAAATACAAAACCAAATTACTTGTGCTGAACCTAGAGCGAAACCTTCAGCGATTGAAGTATCTGTTCCCAAGTTAATTGGAGCCTCGTGTGCTGAAACAAAAGGACCTGAATTCAGGTCAGGTTCGCTAGTTAAGGCTGTAGCAAGTGTGGCAAATCAAATGTGTCCTACCACGCGATATACTGGAAAAAGATTACATCCAAAATGTATAGATCCTATAATTCAATCCTATACGACAGAATGGGCAAACAAGGCTAATGTAGGTATTACTAGAGTTGAAAAAAAAGATCCAGCTGAAGATATGTGCAAAGAAGGTACTCTATGTAAGGGTACGCTTGGTATTCCTCGTATTCTTATGCCAAGTCTTGACAATCCTACTGACTTTTTAGAAAGAATTAAGAGACAATTTAGTATTACTCATGTAAGGGAAACAGCTAAAATGAGTAACTTGCTGCCTGCACAAGGAGAAATAAGACGTAATCGCGTAGAGAATGCAGCGGCTGAAATGAATGAGAAAGGAAAAGTCACGGTAACAAATCCGAACGGATCAAAAGCGACCGCCTCACCTATTATCATATCACAAGATAATTACATTGTAGATGGTCATCATAGATGGGCGGCTACACATGAAAAAGGATTACAAGAAAATTACATTCCAGTTATACGCATAATGGCACCCATTCGTGATATACTAATGGCATCTGCTCTAGAGCCTACTAATCCTTTTTAAGAGTTCTTCCAATGAATTACTCTCAAACATATACTGTAGTTCACTTGGCGCTTTCTTTCCCTTGATCACTGCCTTCTGAGACTTTGTAAGTTTCACCTTGTAATACGTTTCAATCATCTCTTCAATCTTCTCCTTTTCAAGCAGATCAAAGAGCATTGGCGTCAGCCGTCCATGACGACATAAAGCGGGCGGCAAATTATTCTTTCGATTCGTCGTTGCCACAATCACCATTCCTTGGTAGGATCCAATTCCATCAAGGCGGGATAAAAGTGTATCTAGATTAATCACATCTACATCACCTATAAATTTATTTAGTGCCTTATCCTTTGTATGTATATTCGTTTTTTCCTCCATCGCTTGAAGAGAGATATCAATCTCATCAAAGAGATAAATCAGATGCTCCTTACAAATAGGTATTCCATTAATTTCCTTGAGATTCAAAATATTTTCAAACTGTTGAGCCGTCTTTACGCGTGACAGGGGGATTTCAAGAATATGACGCTGATCATGGTTTGCCATCGCCATAACATGTGATGTCTTTCCACACCCTGGCGGTCCATAGAAGAGATATCCCTTCTTTCGTCTCAATCCCTTCTCCTTATAATACTCTAAATCATGTAGGCGATCAAGGTCATTGATTAAAATCGCCTTATTATCCCCAACCATCGTATCAAAGGTCTCAAAGTTAGTGTTCGTTTCACTGTTTCTGTCAGATAAGATCTGAACCGAATAATCTGTTTTCTCTCTCTCAGTATTGTAACCTTGGTATATGAAATGATACAACTTGTTTCGTGTAGACTCTAGAATGGATTGCTCATACTCATTTAGACATTTTGAAAGAAACTCTTCAATCTTTTTTACAGAGATTATGTTTGAACCAACAATAAAGTGATATTCATATACATAGCCCGAACTTGTTGTACTGGTCTGGTATGAACTTTCGGTCCTGTGTATTTTTAAGAACATATTATTTCCAAGAGTAATTTCATTTGTATCATCCAATACATACCTTGTCTTAGAATCATTAATGGATGTCTTACTCAAATAATATGTATCATGTATTCCGTTCCTTGTTGAATCGATAACCTTATATTGCTTTGAAAGGTTCTTGGAGAAGACAAAACGAGAAATCGCAAGGATTTGAAGAGGATATTCATAGGAGATACCTGAATTTGTATGACTCTCATACCCTGTTACACAAATCTGGTACTTGTAATATGAGATGGTAGACTGCCATGCTTTTAGTCTTTTTGTAATACTTGGTCCAATGGCAATTCCCACTATTAGAAGAAGAATACTACAGATATGTAAAGTTGTAATTTCCTTTTCGCCCCTTACAAGTGATAACGCCATAAACCCTATACTTTCTATACTCAGCATTTCAGTACAGTATAGTGCGGTGAAAAAGCATTCAAGTTTTCAGGCATCTTGGTAGGATGCCTCTGAGGATTCTCTCTTACAATATATACGGAATCCCCTGGACGTTTTGTCGCATACACGAAACGCTCATGTGGATCTTTTGTAAAAGTGGAGCTGACATTGTTTGTTTACAAGAAGTTTTCTCCAATTCACAGCGCGAAGTTATTTCCGAAAAGGCACAGACCATAGGTTGGTCCGTGTTTTTTCCTCACAATCAGTGCCTTCTTAGTTATTTCACTCCATGGTTTACCTCTGGAAGCGGTCTCTGTATTCTTGTACGACCTGGTGTCAAGGTGTTGCGCCAACTTCCTTTTAAGGCGTTTGGAGTCAGTGATTTCCTTGTAGAAATCCTTGTACAAAAGGGATTTTTCGGACTCGCGGTTCTACACGAGGGAAAGCCACTGAATATCTTGAATACGCACTTACAATCGGATTTTACAAAATTCAAAGAGATTTGTTGTATTTCGTATGCAAAAATACGAAGACAACAAGAAAAAATTATGTATGATTTCATGCGTGTATTACCCGGTGAGTCGGTCGCCGTGGGCGACTTCAATCAAGAAGAATTTGCCTATTTTGAGAAACTGTACGATGACTATGAGATCACATTCTGGGATACGAAAGAGCAGATTGATCATGTTGTTGGACTACCTGATGGTGGAGTCATTGTAAAAAACGTTAAAGTATACCAAGATGTACCTTATAGTGATCACCAGCCGATTACTGTAGATATCTAAAACTCAGTGCTCATTGAGAACTTCATCTCCTCGCGGTCCTTGCCAACCGTCGCCTTTGCGTAGGTGCTGACACGCTTCTCAAAGAAGTTATCCTTGTTCTCAAGAGAAATGCGCTCCATGAAGGAGAACGGATTCGCCGAATTGTACGCCTTGGGGTAACCAAGCTGTAAGAGGAGACGATCCGCAACGAACTCAATGTACTGTGACATCAGTTTGGAATTCATGCCAATGAGATCACAGGGTAATGACTTGGTAATAAACTTCTTCTCAATCTTCACCGCATCGCGAATAATCTTGTGAACCTTCTGTTTTGTAAGACGATTCACAATCTTGCTGTACAAGAGACATGCGAAATCAGTGTGAAGTCCCTCGTCGCGCGCGATGAACTCATTGGACAATGTCAGACCAGGCATCACACCACGCTGCTTTAGCCAGAAGATAGCGCAGAACGCACCACTGAAGAAGATACCCTCAACCGCCGCGAAACCGATGAGACGCGTGGCAAAGTCAGCATCCTTGCTATCAATCCACGCAAGCGCCCAGTCTGCCTTATTCTTTACACACGGAATCGTCTGAATCGCCCTTAACAAATCGGACTTCTCCTGCTTGTCCGTGATGTAGGTATCAATCAAGAGACTGTAGGTCTCTGAGTGAACCGCCTCGAGTAGGTTCTGACAATTGTAGAAGAACTTCGCCTCCGCAATCTGAACCTCCCTTGTGAACCGTGATGCCAAATTCTCCATCACAATACCGTCAGAACCAGCAAAGAACCCAAGAATGTTCTTGATAAAGTAGCGTTCATTGTCGTTCAGCTTCTCGGTCCAGTCCTTCACATCTTTGGAGAGGTCAATCTCCTCAGGTGTCCAAAAGACAGCCATGTGCTGCTTGTACTTCTCCCAAATATCAGGATACTTAATTGGGAAAATCACAAAGCGATCGTCATTCTCTGTAAGCAACGGCTCAGGCAACAAGGATGTCGCCGCTACCACTGTTTCAGTCGTAGAAGGAAGTGTAATTGTCGTCGTAACTGTCACCGTAGAGTCTGTCACAGTTGCGGCTGAAGTCGTAGCGAGATCAAGTGTCGGAGGCGCTTCCACCTCTGCCTGACTCGCTGCGGATGTCTTTCTCTTTCCCTTCAACGTAGGTGATGATTGAATAGCCGTCTGCATCGTGGGCTGCATATTTTTAGTTGAGATTACTCGGGACATTCGTACGAATTTGGAAACTTGTAAAAAAGGTTTCAAATTTTGATGCTACCTTGAATAAAACTCTACTACTTTCTTATTGGCTCGTATCTCACTAGGTTCAAAATTCCATATATACAGGGACTCCAGTGACTTGACACGACTGAGTGCTACGTAGGCTTGTCCACATTCAAACGTTGAGCGCCCAATGTCAATTAAGGCTAAGTCCAGCGTCGCCCCCTGCGACTTGTGAATCGTAACAGCATAAGCTAAGTTCAGAGGAATCTGTTTTCTTTTAAGACCATTGTATTCCTCTGACTCCCATGTTTCTCTACCCACGGGAATGACAATTCCAGAGAGGAATTTTACAAATGGCTCTCCAGAGATCGGATCAAAACTAGTAACAACGCCACGACTACCGTTCATGAGTCCATTTACTTCGTGTTTATTTTTCAAGAGCATAACCTGTGCCCCTACAGCAAGAACCAGCTGCTTCTTGTACGGGGCATTCTTATCAAGGTTGTCAAGTGCTCGCTGTATCTCTGGCTTTGGAACATCATTCACAGTATGGTCAGCACCATAGGCAGTTTCAACCTCGAAGGTACGACGCTCACTAGAGAGAGCTTTCAGATTACGCTCATTTACAATATCCACTTCTGAGCGGCGGCTAAATAAGAGTGTAGGCTTAATGACCAACTTATTCCAAGGTAAATTCTGTCTTGATCTCAGTGTAGTAATTGACTCGGGGCTCAATTGACCGATACGAGCCTCATTCAAAATCGTCTGAAAGACAGGGTCTGATTGCCGAACAATTTGTTTGAGTTCAATCGTCTCTTGTACAATCTGTGACCACAAGGGCGACTCAAAGATGAATTTTACGCCGCCGTCTTCTGCCTTGAAGACAGGGGGCAACTGGTAGAAATCACCTACAAAGACAATCTGAAGACCACCCATCGGCTTGTCTGGGCATTTCAAGATTATGCGCGCAACTTCGTCCAACTTCTCTAAAAGTTCTGAGGTCATCATACTCACTTCATCAATGATAAGAACCTTTGTTTCTAGCCACCGCATGAGAGTCTTTCTTGAACGGCGAATAATCGCGCATATCTTGTACGTTGGATCGCGACCCAGACCAATGCCGCTCCATGAATGTAGTGTCTTGGCGAACTTGCCTAGTAAGAGGGCTGCGCAGCCAGTCATCGCTGTCACAGATGTATAGGGAATTTTTTCATACAGTTGTTTAATCAAATATGATTTTCCTGTACCACCAGGACCGGTAAGGAAAATAGATTTTCCTGACTGGATTGCTTGAAATGCTTTTAGCTGTTCCTCGTTGAGTGTTTCCATTTACTTACGATGGTCAGAGTATGATCACTCAATTTTTAATTGGTGCCATTCGGCATCTTACACTTGAACGTGCCGAGTAAGAATTTAGATGTGGAAAAATTCGCACCAAAATCGGCTCTCTGTCTAAAATAATAGGATAAGAAACCAACTGTGATGAATCCGAATATGCCATATCCAAGGAGGGAACGGACAGTCTCAAGGGTGCTGGTTGAGAGTTCACTCTTATCCTCTTCCTTCTTATTCGCCTTCTTTGCCTTCTTTTCCCTTACATCCATGTAGACTTTCAGCAACTGATCTACAAGAAGTAAGAGAAGCATCGGGAAAACGAACTGCGCCTTCGCTTTTGTAGACAATAAGAAAATTCCATAGATGACAAGCGTTGTCATGAAATAATCCCACATACTCTTGTCAGAATCCTCTTTATCAGTCTCTGTAAGAACAATGACATAGAAGGCAGAGATAAAGGCAACTACATGCTTTGCTAAGATATTCGTCTCCATAAAGCGCTGGAAATCACAACTCAACATCTTATCAAAATATTTGGCGACCAATATAATATAGAACAAAAAAAGTCCCGCAGTGTACTCCATCTACTCTAGTAAAACAATTCGGGAGTCCGTTCAATGAAATCAAGAATATGAATCGGCTGCTCTGCGGGGACACCAAAGAGCAAAGCAATATCTTCAGAAGGTGTGACTGTTCTCTTTGATAAATCAAGGCGGTTCTCCTTTGCTAGCTCCTCACACACAAAAGCAAAGAACTCTTGAAATGAAATTTGACGGTAGAGCTTATTCTTTTTTAACCAGAGTTTTGTGTGAGGCTTTGCCTTGAGTGCCACTGTATTTAGAGAATAGGTCGCTGATTCTTGTTCTTTCAACTTTTTCTTAAACGCCCGCATTTGTACAAATGTGTCGTTATATAGATTCACAACTTCCATGGATGATTTACGTAGTGAACTACATAAATCTTCAATGTCTACATCGTCAATATCCTCGTCTATTTTAGAATCTACACTCATCGTTGACTATATACTGTGTAGAAAATCCTCAATTTTTACTGGGACTCCAAGCTTGCTGCGATCTTACTTAATGGATGATGACATTCAAGCAAACACCATAAAATGGGTTTTGATGAATCCGATGAACGGATTGAATAAAACCAGTGGGCAGGTAAACAGAGGGCATTTCCTGCCTTGACCTTAATCACCATGTATTTTACTTGTCCCACGAGTGGAGTATCAAGCACCGTAAATGTTTCGGGGAACTTACCTTGCCATGACCTCGGAAAATACTTCTCCTGTGAGCCAGTCATGATGTACACATCAAGGGTATTAGAGGTGGGTAAAATCACACTTGAGGGTGCCGTTGTTTTGGTCAAACCGTGCTCACCACAATTAGCTGATGTCTTCATTGTATGTAAAAACCACCAATTGGTCAAATAAGGAAACCATGTATGTTCAGCCCAAACCTGAAGTCCAGACTCACGCGCTAGAATTGCGGACGACTCGGGTGTTGTTTGTATTGATGTACTTGTAAGGACATCAATCAATGTTTTTTGTTGTGCAAGCGGAAAGGACTGAATTCTCTTATTTTGCTGAATGGCGTCGGGTGTAAAAAACGGCGGGATTTGTATCTGTTTTATGACGATCGGATTTTTTTCGCTAAGTACAGTTGTCAAAGTGGCAAGTTGATTTCCGTCCAACTGTAAGATAGTAAATTCCTCATTTGCCTGTTTATAAAATACGATCAAAATGATGAAAATAATTCCTATGATTAAAAACCATTCAATCATTTTCTAGAGCGAGTCTTCTTACTGTGTGACTTTCTTGTATTCTTCTTGGGAAGACGCACGTTCTTTATACAGTCGCTGAAGAGACCGGGTACATATTGGTGCTTTCGTATACAACGTAACTCATTTGTGTTGAGCGACTTCTGAGCCTTTCTAGTCTTTCCGTTTTCAGTTACGACGACCGACTTTGTCCCCTTTCCGTTTGTAATAGAGACATTCTTCTCATTATGAACGACCTTGCCGTTGACCATGACAGAATGTACTTGCTGACTCTTGTAATTGAAGTGATCCATTCTGCTTTAAGGACAGAAACTATGTAAAGATAATGGAATTTACATTCCCTAACAAAACAATCGTCCTTAATGATGAACAATCGGTTGCCGTCTGTAGACCACCTGATGTTCATCAGCGCATTATTGCAGCGGCTGGTTCTGGCAAGACAACTACACTCACATCGCGTGTAGCATGGCTTATTTGTAATTGTGGTGTTAAACCCGAAAGTATTGTAATTATGACCTTTTCTAGAAATGCGGCAAATGAAATGCTACATCGCATTGAAGGACTCATCGGGCGAACAAATGTTTGGTCGGGTACTTTTCATGGTCTCGCACGAACCCTTCTTCAGGTCTATGAACCCTCAAAGCTACAAACACTTTATTTTGTAGATGAACTTGTTACAATGGGTATCAAATGGCTGTTAACAACTAGCGGACGTAAATGGGTGAGTAAACTCCGCTACATTTTTGTAGATGAATTTCAAGATATTAATGAGGCACAATGGACGATGATCCAGGTCATGCGTCATCCTGGTGCTCGTCTCATTGTAGTAGGAGACGATGCGCAAAACATTTACACGTGGCGCGGCAGTAATGTAGAGTATATCTTGCGGCTCGATAAGGGCTTGGCTGGTCTTGTAGATGATCAGTTGAGAATTAATTATAGATCTACAGAGTCTATCATTGCGTGTGCGAATAGCGTGATGCAATATATTCCAACATTGCCTTGGAAACAAGAGATGCGTGGTACAGGTCTCAACAAGGGTGAACGACCTGAAGTCCGCTTTTTCTGGCGTATGTGCGATGAAACACGATGGATTGTGAAGACAATTCAAGAGTTTCAACAAGAGAATCCTGAAATGACGATTGCCGTTCTGAGTCGCACAAATATGGATTTATACAGGATTGAAGAGGAACTTCTTTCAAAGGGGGTCGCCTATTCGCTGCGTGATACGCCAAGCCCGATGAAAGAGAAAGAACATATTGAGAAAATCCACTTGACAACATTACATGCGAGTAAAGGACTTGAATGGGATGTTGTCTTTTTACTACATTGTAATGATGATTCGTTTCCAGCAAGTAAGAAGAAAGAGGATATTGTGTGTGAGCGGCGCCTTTTCTATGTAGCCATTACTCGCGCACGAAAGATCCTTCATATATCCTATGTAAAAAATGAGCGTGATCTCAGTCGATTTGTTCGTGAGATCCCGAATAAGCATTTACTGTTTCATGGACTGGCAAAATACTGCTTGAGTGATGCTGAACTCGGTGAAGGTATCCCCTCGTTGGAATCTGTAGTGAATAGTCTTGATGGGGCAAGTTATGAGGCATTAAGAGAAAAAGGTATTTTGAAATGGATGGATATGGCGCTCATGGAAAAAGGGGCACTGTCGCCTCAGAGTGGTCTCTGGTTTCCGCCCAAATGGACGAGAAAAACAGACTTGGTGCGTGAATTCTATGGATTCCTGCGGGGATGGACGAGGCGGTATATTAGTGTACGATTTAAGGATCAATATACAGATCCAGTCTCAGAACGCCTTTTATTTACATTGCGTGTCTTCGCAGAGGATAAGGCGTTCTGGATAGAGTGGAAAGACGAACTCCAAGCAATCTTGTTTTATTTTTTCTCAGAGAAAACGGCGGATCCACCCGCTGTAGAATATGGTGATTTACTTGCGTGGTCTGAGAGGAAGGGGCTCGGTTGGACATCACGTGAGATCTTAAATGCCACGAGTTTTATTGCTAAGATCAGAGGACAATTGCGCCCCTTGCGATTTGATCGCTATGATTTACATGAATTTACGATCCGATCGGCGCGTTTTGTTGTGCCGAGTGAATGGCGCTTGCCTGTACTAAGATCATGGCGGCGGATCTGTAATTTCAAACTACAAAATCATGATATTTTGGAAGACATCTGGAGACTGGCTACACTAGATCAGGTTGCTTTAGGGAGAAATGCCCCACTGTATCGTGTTGCTGAGCTAAGAAATCACATTTGTGAAGAGGACTTTCTTGACTATTTGTGTTCTCTGGAAAAGAATCTGAGTCGGTGGATGGATGACTGGGATACGACAGAAATTGGATTTGAGATACAGAAAGAGGGATATCTGCCTGAGCTTGTAGATTTCTTTTGCCAGAATACATTCTGGCAGATAATTTCCGATGATAAAAGTATCTCACAAAAATTTCTTGTGTTAGCACTGGCTGCAGGTATAGCACAAGAATCAGGATTTGATGTTCATTCAGTGGGTGTCTTTTTACCACTTGAAGAGCGCTGGTACAGATTACGTCTTCCAGAGAATTGGAAATATCAGTACAAGCATATTTTAAGCCTTCCGTGTTGATTTCCGCTGTGTACGACGCTGCTTTCGTGATGAGCGTCTCGTTCTGGTCTTCTTACCGCCTGTTTGCGGTTTCTCCTCTGTTGTCGGCTTCTCCTCGGTCTTCTCTTCAGTGGGCGGACCCGAAGAACTAACCTCAATCTTTTCATTGGACTTTTCCTCAGGTTCCTCAACGGATTCATTGTCGTCTGTATCTAGAAGACCTAACTTTTCTAGATAACCCGAATACTCGTTGTAATGTTCATTAATAATATCAGCGAAGATTAAATCACCACCTTTATCCGTCATAATTTTATTAATTTTCTCTTGAAGTGCGATGGCATCTTTCTTTGTCTGTTCAAATTCTTCTCTGATTTTCTTCTTATCTTCACTGTTATTCTCATTCTTGAACTCCTCTTGATTATCTATAATTTCTTTTAGTTTTGGTGTGATTTCAGCAATCGGCGTCTTAAGTTCTTCTATGACATCAACCTTTGTGTTTTTAGAATTAACGGTAGATCCTGAAATGTCTGTAAGAGACTCTATTTTCTCATTCTTGGAAGTAATGGTAGATCCTGAAAGGTCAATAACAGGCTTTTCTACGTTGGTAGGCTCATTCTTCTTATTTGAATTTGTATTTGTATTCGTATTGTTCTTCTCTACATTTATGTTCTTAGAATTATTCTTCTTCGTATTGTTCTTCGTATTATTCTTCGTATTGTTCTTCTTATTGGTATTAGTATTAGCATTAGTGTTAGAAGGCGTCCCCTCCTCGACATGCGAATCGCCGCAGATCTTCGCAAATGCCGCATCAATCGTCTTCTGAATTCCCTGTGCGACAAGTTGATTATCACCCGCCCTACATGCAGCCATCATTGGCGGAGCCATCATCGCCGCCTTAAGAGGCATTGAGAGAGTACCCTTCTGAGAATTCAACATACCAAGAGACTTCTCCATAGCAATGCGCACAAAAGAAGGAATCAAATGACTCTCCTTCAATTTCTTGCTAACCTTCTCCTTGATTGATTCAATAAGTTTACCAACAAAATCTGCAGGATTATTACATAGATCATCAATACTGTTTTTTACCATTTCGCCGATATGATCTTTAAAATCATCTCCAAGCATACTGCAAAAGTTAGGCATCTCTATCTACTTAAAAACAAGTATTAAAAATACCTGTTTTTACTATTATGTACAGACTATTCACATCTTCTTTGTCGGAAAATTCTGCTTGTAACGTTGTTGTTTTGTAGCATTGTTAAAGATATTGCGTGATCTACTCATGTCTAGATGCTCGGCTTCATCGCGACAAGGATACGGTCCAGCTCGTAATAAGGCTCTCGGCATCGCCATTTCAGAAACCATCTGCGACACCTTTTGTTTTCTATTCGGAACTAAAAGACCATCTACATACATATCTCCACGCAAATTCGGCTCAAACTGATTCGTATCACATGTCCCTAGGGGACGATCCAGCCGCCGTAGAAGAGATTCATTTTGAATCCCCTCCATATAACGATTCGGTGGGTAAAATTCACCACCAGAAGGAAAGACCATGTCAGGCGGGGGAGCGGGTGCCCTTTCAGCCGAATCACCCGTGTTTACATAATTCAAACACACTTTCGTCCAAGGACGAGGATCAAGTGACAAAGGAATAGGCGCCCCCTGCGGTACAATACGCTGAAATACCATTGACGGATCCCAATGATACTTCAAGCAAACAGGCGGAAATAACGGCGTTGTTGACGAGCCACCGAAGGGCATCTGTGAGACAGGGGAACTCCCTTCTGTAGGATATGAGATGTCTTCCATTTCTTATTTCATAGGTTATTTATTTGCGCGAGGAATCGTGGAACCAACTTTCGGCGCCGTTATATGTTCCTGAATCTGTACAACTGCACTCCAATCAGACTGCGTATTGCTTAACTGGTTACCAGCCTTATCTGTCCACTGGAAACTCAAACGATCCAATGACTGTAGCGTAGGATTAAACTGTATAGGATTCTGTACAAGAGTTGTCGCATAGGTTCCAAATGGTGTCAATAACAGTTTCGCGGCATACTGATTTGTAATACCTGTTGGCTCATGTGTAACCGCCAAATTCTCCGTCGCAGTCGTATCCATGCGATTCATTGTAAACTCTGGATTTAATCTGAGATAAATATAGTCATCTAAAATCTTGAAGAATGAAGTGGCTGTTTGTACAGTACTATAAGGTGTATCTGCTTTGTTGAAACCCAAATTATATCCTAATCCCCAACTGTCCAACAGTGCTGCATATTGAGGTGCTAGAGCCGACTGAAATTGTATACTAAATGAAAGGGCTGATGTAAATGTGTCACGCTGAAGAACATAGGATGGTAAAATATCTCCCAGATAATATTGAATGTATGCGCGAACAGTCGCATTTACATTGCTCGTGATTCCATTCAGAATAGCGGCATTACTCAATCCTACTTGATAAATATTCGTGTATTGTGTCATAAAATTACTGAATCCCGTGAATGATAAGTTCGCGCCACTATAACCAGGGATTGAATTGCCTCCGAAATTCGATGTCACTTTAAATGAATTATTAAATAAGCGAAGTGTATTCGCATACAATGGATTTACAAGCGATGATCCACTTAAATCAACTAACACGATTTTTTGGGCTTCTTGCATCAGGTTGTAAATAGACATATATCCAAAATCGTAACGCCCAGGTAAATAGAAGCGGAGAAGACACTTAAACTTCTCTGTAGGACTGTATCCTCTGATTGCTAAATAATTGTATGACGAATTTGTATTTGTGAAATCGGTTGACTTTTCTAGATTAATTGTATTGATGTAGGATAAAAAGAAATATCCAGAACTTACGTCTGAGGCTAGGAAGTTTTTAGCTTTCTCATGTGCCCACAGCCCAGAAAGATCAGATACCATATTATTAAAACTGTTGTAGAAGAACATGGATGTGTGTGGATAGAACGGATATGTTGTCAAATCAGTTGTATTTGTGATCGGACTTGTTGAATTTGATTTCTTTACGAGATTTAACTTGAAATTCGGATAAAAGATTTGCCAAGCATTTCCAACTATCTTTGTAGAAATAGGATCAGCAGAAGGTGAACGACTGCCATAGATTACATTCGAATCAACAGGCGGGTAGACAATAGGATGATCTGGATATACCATTGCTTCCCAATTGAGGTTCCAATAAATTGTATATGTAGATTGGGATTGAGTAATTAGAGTTCCATCTCGAGGATGAGATGAAGGATATGGGAAATAATGAATAGTTATATAAGGCGCTGTATTATCGGGTTGACTTGGCGTGGCTGTAAGTGGATAATCTAATACCATAACATTGAAACCATGTGAATTTGTATAGAGAGTACCGTCAGAATAACAGAAAAACCAAGCATTTACTTGGTATCCAGCCTGTATTGACCATAGCCAGCGATTATAATAAGGATAATAGTAAGTATTTCCAGTTTTATAAATAATATAATTTGGCAGAGGATTTGACTCTGTAAGTATATCTCCGTTATAACTATATGAAACTGGACCAACATAAATAGAAGGACCAGGTCCTGTGACAATATTTCCAATAGTATTTGTTGAAATATCAAGTTGCTCACTGATTTTTGCTGCTTGTGCAGAATATAAGACATAATTTGAATTGGATGTAATCAAATTTGATGATGCCAAGTAATAAAGTGACCCAGGATCAGACGCCGCCTTTAATAGAACAATGTTACTTGAATAGATACTGACATTTGTAAATGTATTTGGTGTTCCTGTGAACTGAAATACAACTGTTCCCTGTGTAAATCCTATTGAAGATGAGACTGGATTCGGCGGTTGAGACAAATCTACAAGATATAATGTAGATCCCTTATTGTTTTCGTTTACATAGTCATATTGATCATAGGGTAGAATATATGTTTTTGTATTTGTATGCTCTGAATACATTGACATTGAAATTCCATTACTACTCAAAATTGTATTGTCTGTAGTATTACCTATATAGTAATTTCCATTGAGACCACGAACACTCATACATTGAGCTTGTAAATATGTATCTATTGCTGGATTGGGATCACCTTGACCATAATATATGGATATCGGATTTAGTATACTAAAAATATCACCATTATAACTACTATTATTTCTCGCCACAATAGATTCAACCATGACAAAAGCCCACGTGGAATCTTTGTTTACACCTATTGTGAACTCATCGTTTCTGGTGGGATCATTTACTATATATGTAAGTACATTATAGCCTTTTGAGTTGGGAAAATTTCTACTTGTAAATTGTAAGAACACTGAATCGGCATTGGATGTAGCTTTTGCGCCGTTTTCGGCAAAAAATGATTCTGGTTTATCACAATACATATTAAATGTATGATTACTTCTTGGTGTACTAATA